>ERZ773228.2901-NODE-2901-length-14904-cov-27.589467_pt1 | contig 14904 bp, 10 predicted proteins | sample MGYA00580524_ERZ773228 | MGnify/ENA primary metagenome ERZ773228 (study PRJEB29015, sample SAMEA2737768) | human gut metagenome | biome: human gut; feature: human-associated habitat; material: faeces | place: China | collected 2012 ... | reverse complement strand
TGCAGATCTTTACGGACGAACCGGAATACCGGTTCGCTCCCGGTGCTGTGTTGTACACGAAAGACGGCGAAGAAGAGTATGTGGTGGAGAACTCCCGTACTTTCAAGAACCGTTGGATTATCAAGTTCGAAGGCATTGACAACCGCGACCAGTCCGAAGCGGCCAACGGCATTGTGCTGTATGGCGAGGCGGATGATCCGGAAGACATGCTTGAAGCCGACGAGTGGTATCCGAAAGACCTCATCGGTCTTGAGGCGCGACTGGCTGAAGACAATATGCTTGGTCTCGAACCGGGCGTGGTGGTCGGCAAAGTCGTTGACGTGATAGAAGTGGCCCAATGGCTGCTGAAGATTCGTCTCGCCAATCCGGTGAAGGATGCCGACGGCGTTGTGGTTGAGAACAGCGCGCTTGTGCCATTCGTGGACGAGCTCGTGCCAGACATCGACCTCGAAGAGGGCTATCTGACCCTCGATCCGCCTGGAGGTCTTATTCCGGGTCTGTGATCGTTTGCGATCCTGCGTAAGCATTCATGATTACGCGCTTTCGATCACATATCCATTCAAGTGGGCATTGGAATCCAGTGCCCACTTTTTATGTTTCCTGCCACTTGGCAGGCATCCCGGTATTCTGAACATTATGAAGATCGATATCGTGTCTGTTTTCCCGGAATATTTTGAAGTGCTGAACCTCAGTCTGCTCGGCAAAGCGCAGTCGAAAGGGCTTGTGGAGGTTACCGCGCACAATCTGCGCGACTGGACGCACGACGTGCATCATTCCGTCGATGACACTCCTGTCGGCGGTGGCGCAGGCATGGTGATGAAGCCGGAAGTGTGGAGCGAATGCCTCGACGAGCTGCTGCAGCTTGAGCCTGCGGTAATCGAAAATACGGAAAATATTGAGGATTCTGCGGATTCCTTCGATACTGGCGATTCTTGCGATACTGCAGATTCCGACACTGCACAATCTTCCGCAGGTCCTGAGAATTCCGAAAAAACTGATATTGCACCATCTTCCGCAGGTCCTGTGCTGATTTTTCCGAATCCTTCCGCCCCGCTGTTCACACAACAGGATGCGACGGAACTGAGCCATGCCGATCATCTGCTGTTCGGCTGCGGCCGTTACGAAGGGTATGACGCGCGCATTCCGCAGTATTACCGCGCGCAAGGCATTGACGTGCGCGAATATTCGATCGGCGATTACGTGTTGAACGGCGGCGAGGTCGCAGTGTCGGTCATGTTGGAGGCGATCACGCGGCTGCTGCCCGGTTTTATGGGCAATGCCGCTTCGATTGTTGAGGAATCGTATACGGGCGATAACGCGCTGTTGGAGCACCGCCAGTACACGAAGCCCGCGGAATGGCGTGGCATCAAGGTTCCGGACGTGCTGCTTTCCGGCAATCATGCGAAAGTGGATCGTTTCCGCCGCGATGAGGCGCTCGAGAAAACCGACGAGCTGCGTCCGGACCTGATCGAAGCGCTGGATTGCACCAAGCTCGACAAAGCCGATCGCAAGACCTTGATGGCGCTCGGTTGGGAGGTTTCCGCCGCCCATCCGCGCAAACGCTAGCTTTTAAACGCTTGTTTTTACGCGGAATAATCGCAAGTTTTTTCTTGCGATTATTGCTGACCGTTATCTGAGATTGGCTCGCTGGGTTCAATGTAGTAGACGGCGGTTTCGCCATAATCGCGCCGATCGGTGATTTCCCAGTTTTCTGGAGCCGTGGGCTCTTCGGAACGGGTGGATCGTTCCAGCATGATCACCGTGTTGCTGGAAGTCAGTTCACGGCTGGCAAGATCGGCGAGCAGCTGGTTGCAATCATTCGTTTCGAAGGCGTACGGCGGGTCGATGAACACCATGTCGAACGGTTCAACGGCCGAAGCTGAAGCCGCGTATTTTTCTGCGCGAGCCTTCACCACGCGGGCACTCATGCCATGTTCCCACGAACGGTTATGTTTCAACGCGGTCAGCGTCTGCGCGATCAATGCGGCCGCCGGAGCGGATGATTCCACCGCCACCAGCTCTCGTGCGCCACGGCTCAAGGCTTCGATGCCCAAAGCGCCGGTTCCTGCAAACAAATCGAGCACGCGGGCATCGTCCAACACTCCCCATGAATCGAGATGCGAGAAAATCGCCTCTTTGGTGCGATCGGTGGTCGGTCGAGTGCCCGCTTTCGGCGTGGTCAATGCAACGCCTTTGAATCGTCCTGAAATTACGCGCATACGCACCACTCTAGCGTGCCAGGCGATTAATTAATCGCACCAAACTAATTACTGGTCAGGAACGTTTCATTGCCGCGCGTGAAATCAAGCACCGCCCCGGCCAACTGCACATGTTCGAGTAAATCAGGATCCTGAGCGACAAGCCTCGTAGCCTCAACCCGCGCATGCTCAATAATCTTCACATCCTTAACCACACGAAGCAGCTTCAAACCTGACTTTCCGCCAGATTGCGCGTCGCCGAGCACGTCGCCGGCGCCGCGGAATTCCAAATCGGCCTGCGCTATTTCGGCACCATCCAACGTGCCCTGAATCACGTCAAGACGGCGGGCGGCATCACTGTCCGCGGGCGCACGCGAAATCAGGAAAGCCCCCGAATCGGTGCCGCCTCGGCCGACGCGCCCACGCAACTGGTGCAATTGCGAAAGCCCATACCGGTCCGCATCGAAAATCACGATGCAGCTGGCTTTCGCCACGTCCACGCCGACCTCGATCACCGTGGTCGCCACCAGAATCGGCGTTATGCCGGATTCAAAATCGGCCATGACCTGCGATTTTGTGGTGTCATCGTCACGCCCGGTCAACGTGGCGAATCGAATGCCTTTGAACTGCGGCAGCGATTGCAGACGCTCCACGATTTCCGCCACGGAATGCAACGGGGGGCGTTGTGCGCGCTGTTCGTCGTCTTCGCCAAGATCGTAGGCGTCGTCAAAAGCCGCGGCCGACGAACCTGCGGTTTTCGAGCCTGAAGCCGCTGACGCCGCCAGCGCGCCGTCCGCATCTTCGGCATCGGCGTCAATGCGCGGGCAGACCACGTAGGCACGTTCCCCCGCGTCGATGCGCTTGCGAATCAGGGCAAACATTTCGCCCATCAACGACGCATTGTCTTCCGGCACCACGAATGTGCGAATCGGCTTGCGGCCGCCGGGAAGTTCGGTCAGCGAGGAAATGTCGAGATCGCCGAACCAGGTCATGGCTGCGGTGCGCGGAATCGGCGTGGCCGTCATGACCAACAGATGAGGCGCCGTAGAACCCTTGGAATTCAACGATTCGCGCTGTTCCACACCGAAGCGGTGCTGTTCGTCGATCACCGCCAAGGTGAGGTTCGGCGCCTGGAAACTCTTGGAAAATGCGGCGTGCGTTGCCACAACGATACAGGGCATGCCCGATGCGGCTGCTGCGAGCACGCGACGACGTTCGGCAAGTCGCATACTTCCCGTGAGAAGAAATACAGGAATCTCCCCATCTTTTGTGCCAAATATATCGTTTCCTTTGCCGGAAAATCCGGTTTCCACATCATCAGATGCGGCCAAATCAAGAAGGTCTGCAAGTTGTACACCTTTATCCACAGCATTATTGTGAATTGTTTTTGCGTCGAATTCCCCATCTTTCGAACTTTGCGCGGACCGTTTATTGCTTCGCCGCGCATTGGCATCATCTAGATTTTTCTGATTATCGCTCGAATTTGCGTCGCTTTTTCCCAGTTTGGATACCATTGTGGAAATGCTCGCATAATGCTGTTCGGCAAGAACCTGCGTTGGCGCTACAAGCACGGCCTGGCCGCCTGATCCGACGGCCTGCATCATGGCAGCAACCGCGACCACGGTCTTACCGGAACCGACCTCGCCTTGCAGCAATCGTTGCATGGGGTAATCATGCGCCATATCGACGGAAATATCGGCGATGACCTGCTGTTGGCCGTTCGTAAGGGCGAATGGCAGCGACGCGATGAAATCGTCTTTCAACCGCGTTTCAGGGCATGCGGTAGCCTTGGATTTGCGCGATGCATCGCGTGATTTGACGAGCGCGGTCTGGCAGATCAGCGCTTCCTCATATCGCAACGTTTGCAAGGCGTTATCGAAATTCTTGCGATCAACCGGATCATGAATCGCCATGAATGCCTCAGCACGATGCATAAGCCCATATTCCTCACGAAAATCTTCCGGAATAATATCGGGAATAGCATTACCGAGTACTTTAATCTGTATTTCTCGATCAATTTGGGGAATATCAAAATCCCCTTCTTGCGTAGGATTATCTAAGAAATTCCCTGCATTTTGCGTTGTCAAATATTCGGCTCCGCGCAACGCATCCATATATTTCAATACCGATTCATGAATATGTTCGCTGGAAATTCGCGAAGTTGCATGATATACCGGTCGTGGACGGCAAACTCGTTTCAGCGCTTCGTCGATCGTTTGCGCATCGTATTTCAGATTACCAAGCGGCGGATTCGCAGGATCGCCGAAACCGTCGTTCCATTCCCCGTTTTCCGACTGCGATTGCACGGGATTGATGGTGAGCAGGTCGGGATGCGTGAATTGCAGACGATTGTCGTACACGCTTGGCTCGCCTGCGACGACGAGCAGCGCTCCCGCGTGCAGTTTGCGCTGCACCCAGTCGACATACGATTTGCGATACGAAAAGAAGACCAGCGACGCCAACGATTTTGGGGTGTTGCGACGCGCTGCGAAATCGTCGTCCGTGACTGTTGCGATCAGGCGGAAGCCTCGACGTGCCATGGGGAAAACGCGCGTTTCGAGCACATGCGCGGCGAACGCCATTTTCTCCCCGATTTTCGCTTCATACAGTGAGCGCGCGGGAACCGGATCGGTTACGCGGAACGGATAATAGGTCAGGGCGTCGCCAACTGACACCACACCAAGCGATTTCAGCGCGCCGACTCTGCGGCGGTTGCTCTCGATTGATGAAATCGGTGTTTCCAGTGTGGTGCTCATAACGCACCATTCTCCCCAGTTATGCCGACAGATGCGGCTTCTACCACTGGGTACGACTCAAACCGCCCAAATTCCCCACTCGCTGGAGGAATACGGACGCAAACCAGCCCCTCAGCGGGCAAAAACCTCCACCCACTGGAGAAATCACCCCGTCCACAAGCCCCTTAGCGGGCAAAAAGCTCCAGTCGCTGGAGAAATCAGGACGCAAACCAGCCAACCAATGGGAGTATTCCTCCACCTACTGGAGGAATACGGACGCAAACGCCACTGTAAGCGAGAAGATTTCTCCATCGAGTGGAGAAATCCGAACGCTTAAAGCCCTGGCGGGATCAAGATAAAGCAAAACCCCGGTGACCATTGGTCTACCGGGGTTTCAAGCTGTTATTTCGCGATTCACGCTTCAACGCGCTGAACCTTGCCAGCCTTGATGCACTTGACGCAAACGCGAACGCGAACGTTCTCGCCGTCGATGGTGGTGCGAACCGGCTGCAGGTTCGGGCGGAAGGTGCGCTTATTGCGAATATGTGAGTGCGAAACGGTGAAACCGGTCTGCGGTCCCTTGCCGCACACTGCGCAACGAGCTGCCATAATGGACTCCCTATAATTACTATTGACTTGCAAGTCTGCGCGTTCGATGCCCCGCAACTGAATGCAAGGCAGAACACACAACTTCTCAACTATACAACCAGCCCCAGCCAATCGCAAATTTGTGGATAGCAATCGCCTTAAATTCCCCGGAATGCCGCTGTCTGGTCAACATGCGTCAGGTCGGCAGACAGCGCATCCAAACCACCATTTGCCCGCGCATAGACGTCGCCAGCCAGTCATAGCCCGAGCCGCCAGCCAGTCAAACCGCCCAGCACACCCCACCCGGCGTCGTCGCGCTAGTTCTTCGAACGCCCTTCGGCTCCAAAACGCAGGCTCATCGCAACCGCGCCGATCACATCACCGCCATCGCGCATTCCAAGCATCCAAGCCGCATCCTGAGCCAGTAGCGGGAAACCAGCATCCGTCAGGCAAATCGCGGCGCGGGCAATCGTATCTAACACCTTGTCTTCCGGCGCAACCGGCACGCCGCCGGATCGCAGCGCATCGCACGCATCCCCATATTTCATATCCGGCGAAGGCAATCCCATCTGCCTACTCACTTCTTCGGCCTCATCGCGCGCGGCCGTACGGAATGGCGTGCCGCCGTTGACCATCATCGCATAGCAGGCGAGCGCTTCCGGCAGACGTCCCAACTGCCACAATGCGTAGCCAAGTCGATAGTAGAGTACTTCGCAATCGATAGGCAGCACTGCGATTTTCAACGCGCCGATGAGCACGTCGGCCGCTTTGCCGTATTCGTCGGTTCTTGCGTATACCTGCGATAGTTCCTCGTAGAAACGTACGCTGGTTGGGGCAAGTTTGATGCAGGCGCGCAGCTCACGTTCCGCGCGCTCATAGTCGCCATTGTTTTTGGCAAGTTCCCCAAGATTCTGGTGTACGTCGACTACAGCATCCGGCAGTTTCCAGTAGCGCGTGTGTTCGTCGCCGTCTAGCAGGGAGATGATGAGTCGCACGCCTGGACGGCTGCAGTAGAGCGGAATTTCGCCATTTTCGCCAATTTTCGCTACGCCTGTCTCGTCAGTTCCGCCCGCTTCGCACACCCCACCTGCTTCACCGCTTTCGCCAAGTTGCGCCAACGCGGCTTCCAATTGGAGTTCGGCGACCATGGGGGATCCTTCGTTTTCTTCCATAATCGCGTTCACATCATCGGTGGAAACCGGCGATTCGTCATGCATCACGTCAAGTTCGCAGGCACGGTCGGCACGTAGGAATCCCCGCAATCCTTCAGGCAGCGCACGTTGATCCTGCCATTCGGAAACACGTTTCTCCAAGAATACGGCTGGCGTTGTAAGCGGTGTGATTGGCGTCAGGGCACGGTTCCCATCAAAGAAACCCACATAACGCACCGGGCGCAGCAAATTGAGCAGCGCCAGCGGATCGACATCCAACGGAACCACGTCGCATTGTCCGTTTTTCATGGCAGGCAGCGCACCCATCATGAATGGCACGCGATCGAATCCCATGGAAATCACGGGAATGCCGTCAGCATCCCCCACGCAACCGGTCAGATCGACTTGCGTCAGTCGTACGCTTGACGAGAACGCCGCCCACGCAAGCATGCCCGCCAATCGCACGGCATACGCGGAGGCGAATCCGTCGCGATATTGCGACGCAACCGGCATGATCGCCGTGTTCGGTATGCTGAAACGCACTACCATCACGCCGCTGGACGCATCGACGTCAAATCGGTAATGCAAGCGGAAAGGCAATTCGAGATTTTCGCAAACATTGGCGAATCTGGTGCTGATATCCCAATTTCCGCCGCGCGCCCCTTCCGTACCCCTCATTCTACGGAAGTTGTTTTCACCTTCCTGCAGACCGTCGATTGCCACGATCGCACCCGACACGTTTCGCAGATACTGTTGCGATTTCGCAATATAGAAGTTTTCGTCGATGCACGCTTCCGGCATACCTCCGTGCACCGCCCTGCGCGCTTCGTCGTCGGCATAGTCGATGCGGTTAAGCGCCGATTCGACCGCCTGCACAACATTGAATTGTTCATTGGAAAGATCGTTGCCGTTGCAGCGCAGCCAGAATCGTTTCGTCGTGCTCAGTCGGATCACATCAAAATCGTTTTCGGCAGCAATGTCTCGGATGCCCGCAGCACCGGCTTCCACCAAAAGTCGTGCCGCGAATCGTTCGAATGGCGACACTTGCGCGGAGTTCGTGACGCCACGCCAGATGATCATGTCGAGCGTGTCAGGCAATGGCTGGCTCAATATCGAGCGCAATATTTCAGCGTTCGCACCAAGCATGTCCGGAACTTCCCCACTCATACAGACTCCTCGACTCTTCGCAGAAATATGCCGACGCAACAGCGCGGCGGCAGTCACACACAGCAAACTTAGTTCGTGTTTTCCCAGTATTTTGACACGTTCCAATATACCGTTCTGCGAACGTTTTTCACGACATCAACATACGACATCAACATACAGATGATGCAATCCACAATCTGCACATGTTCATCTCCGTCATTTCAGTATTCCCAGTATTATTTGCAGCATTTCGATATTTCAGATTTTTTATGTCGATCACACATCAGTCGCAATGTTCATGCAATGTTCATGCGTAACGGCAGAGCGCTCCCCTTACAGCCGCTTAAGATGAACTGTAGTATATACAATAGTGAATTGACGGTTTATTCGAAAGAGTCAACAATCATGTCCGAACGCGCAACAGCGCCCGCATCCGCACCTACGTCCGACATGGCCTCAGAGACTGCCCCAGAGCATATGCCGGACCCCAACGCAAAACTTACCACCCGCGAAAAGAAGTGGATCGTCTACGATGTCGGCAATTCCGCATTCGTGATGCTGTCGACCGCAGTCGTGCCAATCTACGCGAACTCGCTGCTGCAGTCCGCCGGCCAATCGAATATCGTGTCGACATGGGGGTACGCGCAGACCATCGCGTCGCTGATCATCGCGGTGATGATGCCTGTGCTTGGATCCATGGCCGACGTGCAGGGCATGAAGGTGAAGTTCTTTACCGGATTCTTCCTGACGGGCGTGGTCGCCTGCTGTGCGATGGCGTTGCCGCTCAGCTGGCTCGTTTTCTTGGTGGTGTGCATTCTCGCCACGGTCGGCCTGAACGGTTCGCTCACGTTCTACGATTCCATGCTGGTCGATATCACGTCGAATGAACGTATGGACCGCGTGTCCTCGCATGGTTTCGCATGGGGCTATATTGGCTCCACGATTCCGTTTATCGCCTGTATCGCGCTGATTTTCGGCGGTCCGTCGTTGCTTGGATGGTCCACGGTGGCATGCACGCGCGCTTCGTTCGTAATCACCGCATTGTGGTGGGTGGCGTTCACCATTCCGCTGCTCACCAGCTATAAGCAGGTGCACTACCGCGCTACCGCGGGTCAGACCGGTGAGGCCATCCGCGGCACATTCGCAGAGCTCGGCTCCACTTTTCGTGCAATCCGCAAGAACAAGCCGTTGTGGATGTTCATGATTGCGTTCTTCTTCTATATAGACGCGGTGAACACGGTGATTTCCATGAGCACCTCATACGGCACGCAGTTAGGCATCGACTCTACGCATCTGGTAATGGCGCTGCTGGTCACGCAGTTCGTGGCATTCCCGAGCGCGATCGCGTATGGCAAGCTTGCCGGTCGTTTCGGCGCGAAAACCATGATCACCACGGCTGTGGTCGCCTATATCTGCATTGTGCTGTTCGCCGCGTTCTTCTTGCGTTCCGCTACGGAATTCTGGATTCTTGCGATTCTCGTAGGCCTGTTCCAAGGCGGTATCCAGGCGTTGTCGCGCTCGTATTATGGCAAGATCATTCCAAAGAATCGTGCCAACGAATATTACGGTTTCTATGATATTTTCGGCAAGACCGCTTCGATTATCGGCACTTTCCTCGTTGCGACCACCACGTCGCTGACCGGCAACGCTTCGGTGGGCGTGCTTTCGATCGCAATCCTGCTGATCGTCGCCCTCATCTTCCTCCTCCTGCAAAAAGACCCCACCCGCAAGTAGTACTTGTCTACTAAATGCGCATGTAGATTCAATCACCGCAACCGATTGATTCTGCATGCGCATTTTGTCATCATGGCGAAGCTTTCTCCCGGTAACAAGGAAGGCTCCAAGCCGTCAAAGGGAACCCTCTGGCGTCTTCATATTTGCCTAAAGAAACGTTGGCAGAGCTGCCTTCATGCCGTATTTCCGATGTCAACTTACGTCTGAAAAGTCACGCATGGCAAGAGTCGGCCGCATAGTAATCGCAATTGCAATCTTCTTCAGAGTCTACGAAAGAAGCAATGCTGATTCGAAAATCAGAAGAAATTGAGGGCACGTGCCACTTCGTCGACGATGTCGAGCATGGCGCTGCGCGCACGTTCAGGCTCCCCCTTGGCGATCGCGTCGGCTACGGCATCATGCGCGTCAAGTGCGTCGGACTTCGGCTTCATCGGGTATTTGCCGAGTTCCACACGCCCGCGCAGCACGGTGGCGATGGTGTCGGAAAGCGCGGCGAACAGCTCATTGCCGCTTTCATGCAGAATCAGCGTATGGAATTCCACGTCAAGATCATGGAATTGCGCAAGCCCGGCTTCGCCTTCCTCGTTGGCTTCGGCGATCTGCCGCATTCGCGCCGCATACACGGGGAATTTCGCCTTGACGTCGAGGGGGGCAAGACGTGCGGCGGAGGCGGCCGCAGCCGGTTCGACCGCCAGTCGCAGTTCAGTGAGGGATGACAGCTGCCGTTCGCGTTGCGTGGAGTGGAGACGCCATTCGATCACCTGATGGTTGAGCGCCTGCCATTCGCCGAATGGACGTGCAACAAGTCCGATGCGACGTTTGACGAGTACCGCATTCATGGATTCCAGTGTTTTCGCGACTTCTCGCGCCACGGTTCTGGAAATACCGAAACGACTTTGCAAGGCTTCCAACGTAAGGCTTTCGCCAGCCTTCCACACGCCGTCGAGCATTTCGATGGCGAGCGTTCGACTCACCGAATCCTGCATCAGCTCACCGACGGTATTTTCTGCGATTACCGTGCCTTCAGCCATCGATCGCTCCTCCCTTGTCCACTTCACACCATGCCTGCTTTGTTTCACGGTATGTTTCACGTATTCTGCGACACGCACGGCAATCACCAATCGCAGATGATTGCGTATCTGCGATTGCGTGATTTACCGCCATTTTGCACTATCTTCAGCATAGCAAGTCACACGATTTTTCCAATTCGTAGTACTTTTTATTTGACTGATACTACTTTTACGGTTTATAGTAGTCTTATTCCTGGTGCGGAGCGGCACAGGATCGTCAATAGCAAGGAGAGCAACATGAGCATTCACGTAGTGGTGATGGGCGTTGCAGGATGCGGCAAATCCACCGTCGCAGAAGCCATCCATGAACGACTCGGATACGTGTACGCGGAAGGCGACGACTTCCACCCGCAGGCAAATATCGACAAAATGTCAGCCGGCATTCCACTCACCGATGAGGACCGCTGGCCATGGCTGAACGTCATCAACTCCTGGATGGTGGCACGCGAGGCGCTCGGCGAAAACACCGTGGTGTCCAGCTCCGCGTTAAAGCGCAGCTACCGCGAGGTACTCGCCAAAGACGTGCCCACATTCTTCATTCACCTCAACGGCAGCCACGAGCTCATTCAGCAGAGGCTCAGCGAACGCAAGGGCCATTTCATGCCGCCCGCGCTACTACCAAGCCAGTTCGCCATTCTTGAGCCGCTTGCCCCCGAAGAGAACGGCGTGGAAATCTCCATCGAAGGCAGCGTCGACGAAATGGTCGACCGTGCCATCGAAGCACTGAACGCCTATGCGACAACCGTAGCCGCGACGGTGGCAGCCCAAACCGCAACCCAGGCCGCCTAACCCACCATCCCCCAGTCCGCATGTGTCCGATTCGGCAGAAACGGACAGACAAAACCCAAAACCGGTGCATGTTTGTCCGATTCCACAGAAACGGACAAACAGAACCCAAAAACAGCAGCCCAACTGTCCGATTCACCAGAAACGGACATGTACGCACCCAAAATGGGCTTCCATATGTCCGAATCTCCAGAATCGGACAAATCTAGCAAGCCAACCCCATGAATCGAGGAGGATTCATGAACCTTATTGCTGCGGCGATCATCGGCATCGCCATCATCGTTCTCCTTATCGCGGTATGCAAAGTGCATCCGTTCCTTTCCCTGCTTGCCGGCTCATTCGCGATGGCCGTGTGCGCGGGCGTGGAATACGACAAGGCATTCGACAGTTTCACGTCCGGCGTCGGTTCCACCATCGCTAACGTCGGCCTGCTTATCGCATTCGGCTCAATCATCGGCACGATCCTGTTCAAGTCGGGCGGCGCCGACACCATCGTCGACACCATCATGTCCAAGACGCCGTTGCAGCGTCTGCCGTGGGCCATGGCACTGATCGCGTTCATCGTCGGCATTCCGATGTTCTTCGAAGTCGGCGTGGTCATTCTCATTCCGGTGGTGCTCTTCGCCGCCCGCCGCGCCAAAGCTCCGGTCGTACTGCTGGGCATTCCAGCCCTCGCAGGCCTGTCCACCCTGCACGCATTCGTGCCGCCGCACCCCGGCCCGCTGACCGCCATCGGCGCACTGAACGCAAACCTTGGCATCACCCTGGCGCTCGGCCTGATCGTCGCCATTCCGACCGTGATCATCTCCGGCCCGCTGTTCGGCAAGCTCGCCGCCAAGTGGGTGCCGATCGCGGCCCCAGAAAACACTGCTGAGGCAGAAGCCCCGAAATCCGCGGAAAACCGCCCGTCTTTCACTTCCGCAATCGCCGTCATCCTGCTGCCGGTCGTGCTTATGCTCGCATCTTCCATCGTGGATCTGACCGGCCAGAGCGAAACCGTGTGGGGACGCGCGCTCGCCTTCATCGGCACTCCGCTGGTGGCTCTGCTCATCACCACGATTTTCGCGATGGTTGTGCTCGGCTACATGCAGAAGTTCACTCGCGACGCGGTCAATGGCATGGTCGGGCAGTCGTTCAGCTCCGTCGCCGGCATTATTCTGATCGTCGCCGCCGGCGGTGGTTTCAAGCAGACGCTTGTCGATTCCGGCATTGGCGACGTGATCGCCAATTCGATCACCGAATCCGCCATGAATCCGCTGATCGCAGGCTGGCTGGTCGCCGTGCTCATCCGCCTGGCAACCGGCTCCGCAACCGTCGCCACCGTCACCGCATCCGGCATTATGGTGCCGCTCGCCACCGGCATGAGCCCGACGCATCTGGCGATGCTGGTGCTCGCCATCGGCGCAGGTTCCGTATTCTTCTCGCACCTGAATGATACAGGATTCTGGCTGGTCAAGGAATACTTCGGTATGACCGTCGGTCAGACATTGAAGACCTGGTCGCTGATGGAAACGATTCTGTCGGTCACCGGCTTGGGTTGCGTCATGCTGCTTTCGCTGGTGCTTTGACGCAACACTTCGCACACGAATTGCGATTGCGATTCGCGCGCATCATATCTGAAAAAAACATATCTGAAATACAAAAAACTTGCCGTCCATTCGTTTTCCGCATCTTCTTTTCTGCGTTGCGGAAGATGCTGAAAGCGGGTGGACGGCACCAATCCCAATCAAATTCCATATCAAACAAAACCGTAGAAAGAAGAACATCATGCAGCTGGCAATGATCGGTCTGGGCCGAATGGGCGGCAATATGGCGAAGCGCATCGCGGCGGCCGGGCACGAGGTGGTCGGATACGACCGCTCCCCCGAATCGGATCGCACCGTGGCAAGCCTCGAAGAGATGGTGGCAGCGCTCACCGCGCCGCGCATCGTGTGGGTGATGGTGCCCGCAGGCGAGGCGACCGACAGCACCATCAACGAATTGGCGGAGCTGCTGGAGCCCGGCGACATGATCATCGATGGCGGCAATTCCCGTTACACCGATGACGCGCGCCACGCGGCCGAACTTGAGCCGAGGGGCATCCATTTCATGGATTGCGGTGTTTCCGGCGGCGTATGGGGCATTGACCGCGGATACGCGCTTATGGTGGGCGGCAGCGAAGAGGATTTCGAACGCGCTCGCCCGATTTTCGAAGCACTCAAGCCTGAAGGCGATTCCGGACTGGTGCTCGCAGGCCCGGTCGGCGGCGGCCATTTCGCCAAAATGGTGCACAACGGCATCGAATACGGCATGATGCAGGCGTTCGGCGAGGGTTTCGCCACTATGGTGAAGTCCGATCTCATCAAGGATCCGGCGGCCGTGATGACTTCATGGCGAGACGGTTCCGTGGTACAGTCCTGGCTGTTGGATTTGCTGGCGATCGCGTTCAAGTCCGATCCGACGCTGGAATCCATGCCGCCGGTGGCCAACGAATCCGGCGAGGCGAAGTGGATGATCGAGGCTGCGCTCGAACTGGGCGTGCCGACACCCTCCACCGCGGCCGCGCTGTATGCCCGCCAGACTTCCCGCGGCGGCGCGGACGACATTCTGCGCGTCGTCTCCACCATGCGCGCCCAGTTCGGCGGCCACGTCACCAAGATCGACGAAATCGCCACCCACTGAGAGTGCTTTGAATGTCCGATTCTGCAGAAACGGACAAACAGGACCCAAAAACATCAGCCCAACTGTCCGATTCACCGGAAACGGACATCCAAACACCAAAAACCAGCCTATGAACGTCCGATTCTGCAGAAACGGACACTCCACACAGCTTAAGAACGCCTATCTCGCTTATATATGGCAGACGTCCTCAGCAAAACGCCACTTCGGGGGTACGTTTTTGGCTGTTTTAACCAACCGACCTGCCATATATAAGCGAGATAGCTCCGGACAGGGGTGTGTTTCTGCCATATATAAGGCAGAAACACACCCCTTTGGCTTATTTGCGTCCGAATTCCTCCAGCGAGCGCACACAGGGCTCAGCGGCCGTAGACTTCGTGCACGAACTTTTCGAATGCGGCGATGGAACGCTCCACCTTTTCCGTATCGATGCAGTACGCCATACGGAAGTAGCCGGGCACGCCGAAACTGTCGGATGGCACGAGAATCAGGTCGTAATCCTTGGCCTTCATGCAGAACGCATTCGCATCATCCTCAAGCGCCTTCGGGAAGATGTAGAACGTGCCTCCCGGGCGCACCACGTCGAATCCGAGGCGCACCAGCGCGTCATACAAGAGGTTCATGTTCTTCTCGTACACGGAAAGATCGCTGGTTTCGTCCACCACCTTGGCCACGGCCAGCTGCACGCTGGATCCTGGGCAGTTGTGGCCGGTTCCGCGGCTGATCTGCCCGCACATCGGCACGATCAGTTCGGCATCGGTAGCGCGCGGGTTCACCGCCACGTAGCCGATGCGCTCGCCCGGCAGCGACAGCGACTTGGAGTACGAGTAGCACGAGA
>ERZ773228.2899-NODE-2899-length-14910-cov-3.067721_pt1 | contig 14910 bp, 35 predicted proteins | sample MGYA00580524_ERZ773228 | MGnify/ENA primary metagenome ERZ773228 (study PRJEB29015, sample SAMEA2737768) | human gut metagenome | biome: human gut; feature: human-associated habitat; material: faeces | place: China | collected 2012 ... | reverse complement strand
GGGCGGGGTCGAGTGCACCGCTTTTCCCTCGATAGAGGGCGGGCGGGCGTTATGCTTGACAGGTCGAAAAGAACAGTTGTGAGAATACCGCTTTCCGGTCGTGCATAACGGAATTGCACGACTTTCCGCGGGCGCGTTGCGCTTGCGGGTGGGAAAGTGCTTGCGTTCTGCATATGCGGTTCAATCGTGACAGGTGCACCGCGCAGAGTAGGCAAGAACGGGCTTAGCCCCCGCAAGCAAGCTACGTTTAGCGTGTCCGTGAAAACACGCACCAAAACCGCGCAAGCGGCGGCGGGGTTTGCGGTTATCCAAAACCGCGCAGGCAGTACATAACAGGTTTACCCCCGGGGGGTCCCCTTCAATTGACCCCCCGGTGCCAATGCCGCAAGGCAAGTACATATTCACGCAAGGACTTTACATACTGGAGGTTTTATTATGACTATGGAAAACATCAAGAACGCTGTCAAGGCGTACAATGACAACCGTGACACCGCAACCGCAACCGTAAGCGCAAAGGCGTTTGCAAGCATTGATGAATCGTGCAAGGATATCAGCAAGCAGAACCGCAAGTCTGCTCTGTCTGCTCTGGTTGCTTCCGGCAACCGTTCCGACGTTCTCACCGCGTTCATCCTCGGCTACACTTACAACCGCGTAGCCGTCAAGATTGACAAGGACTCCGGCAAGGCGGTTATCACCGAAACGCCCACCGAACTGCAGTGGAAACACGCAAACAAGGCATACGCTGACGCTCACGACGGTGCAAGCCTTGCGGAATCTGTTTCCTTTACCGCCCTCACCGACGGCTTTTTTGAGCACTTGCTCAAGGGACACGTCCGCATTCAGGGGCGCGGTGGCAAGTCTGCCGTGCTCGTAAGCAAGACGAAAGACGGCGTTATGCGTGATACTATCGCGCCGGACTTTGAGATGAACGACGTAATCAGCGCAACTAAAGGCATGAAGATGTTGACTGACATTTACACCGCTCTGTTGCCGGAAGATATCCGCGTAAAGCCGTGCAAGTGCGATCTGCTCCGCCTGCACGACGCGGTTATCACTCCGCGCGGTGGCAAGCAGTTCAAGACGTCCCCCGATACTCTGTACAAGCAGTTCTTCATGGGCGTGCGTGTTCGTATCACCGGCAACGCATACGAGGTATACGCAAAGTAACATAAGGGCGGTGCAAACCGCCCATGCCCGCAACAGTCCAACCTCCACGCGGTGCGGGTGGATAACCAACCAATGGACTAAAAACAACGTAAAGGAAGTGCAAGACATGATGGAAAACTGGGAACGCGGGACACGCAACGCAAGCGGCGCGAAAGTCCGCACTTACGCAAGTGACCTACCTCGACTTCGTATGAGCACACCGCGATCTGGTTTTACGCCTTTTCAGTACGAAAAGGCGTACGGCGTGAAGAATGCGGTGGGAATCCGCATGGTGGCAAAGTGCACACCTGCAAAGGTTCCGGCCTGGTCGCGCAAGAACGATTTTGCCGCAATCCACGCGGCAACCGGTCGCAAACTGCCGGAGAACGTAGCCGCGGCATTGTTCGTTGCAATCGCAATGCCTACGAGCAAGCGTGCCGTCCGCAACCGCCGGCACGCAATCAATACTCTGCGCGACTTCTGCGCAGGGGAAAACCACCGCGCAACACAATCCGCAGTAGCCGCGTTCAATCGCGATTACGCAACCGTGAAGGTTTGCGGCGAAAACGCCGCAACGCCTGCAATCGTAGCAATTCTGGTTGACGGAATCCGCAAGGCGGGTTTCGCAATCAAACGCCCCGCAGGCAAGGTATACTTTTAATCTGAAAGTATACCAAGCTCATCCACAATAAAAACGTAGCCACGCAAACAAGGGAAAGTGCGCCCTAATCAATCACCGTCCGCACAATTTGAAAATAATCCGCGAGCGTGATATAATACGCCTATACTACAATTTAGGCGGTGATACCATGGCAACCAAGAAAACACAATATGACAACGCATTTGCTAAAGCAAACTATGATCGCGTTGTGTACCAAGTCCCGAAAGGAAACAAAATCATTCTGCAAACAGAAGCGGCAAAACGCGGAAAGTCCGTGAACGCGCTCATAACAGAAGCATTAGAGGCTCAATACAACATAGATCTGAGCAAAAAATAAATCCATTCGCACAAGCACCCAATCCGGGTGCTTTTTTCATGCCCAAAACCGCAATAGAAAGGAAGTTTCACCTATGAAAACCGCAATCGCAATGATTTTAGCAGGCCTTATGACCGCAAACGCAGCCGTACCGGCGACGACTGCAATCGAAAACAAAACGGAAACCCGCACCGTTTCCGGCGTAGTCTATGCAATCGACTACCCGACCGATGACCGTGATTACGCAATCACGACTATCGAAACCGAGGACGGCAACCTCTGGGACGCAGAGGATTACGTTGCCCCGCGCAATGTGAAAGTCGCGGTCACCTTCGATACGATGGGCACGGAAACGATTCTGGATGATGAAATCGTCCAGATCGTAACCGTCTGGAACGCATAAGAAACGCAACCGAAACCGGCCGGAAACGAAAACAAAACCGACCGGAAACGAAAACAAAAAAGGAGTAAAACAAAATGAAAATCATCAACTGCACACCGCACGCAATCACCTTCCTGCGCGAGGACAATTCCGTCCTCGCAACCATCGAGCCGAGCGGCTCGATTGCCCGCGCCGCTCAGACCCGCGAAAGGGTTTCCGAAGTAAACGGTATCGTAGTAAACCAGTGCAGCTACGGTGCCGTAACCGGTTTGCCCGACCCGCAGCCAGAAACAATTTATCTTGTGTCTGCGCTGACTGCGCAGGCATGCCGCAACCGTTCCGACGTTTTCATTGTGGACGACGCAGTCCGCAACGAATCCGGTCAGATTATCGGCTGTCGAGCAATCGCTCACATCTGATGATCAGCAATAAAAACGAAAGAGGGGATGCCTATGATTGCGGAGCACGGGAAAAAGCCTGTGCCCAACAATAGAAAAGGCCGAGCCTTTCAGGTCTTGCAATCTGCACCGCAGGGCGGAGAACAAGAAACCGAAAGGCAAGTAATTTGAAAATGATTCCTGCCGGAAGGTTCTCGAGGGTTCATCCTTAAAGCCCTCATCCACAATTCAAACCGAAACAATTTCTAATACAAGAGAGGAGCAAACCAAAATGAAAGAGTTCAAACACGTTCATTATTTCCCTGTCGATGAATATATGATGGGAATGGCACGCAACAGCGATCTCGTAAAACGAGGTCTATCACAGCAGACCGCAGCTGCAATCTTCGCGGTCAGTTACGCGGAAGGATTGCTCGACGATGCCAACGAATACCATTGGCAGGCTCGAGCGTTCAATGATCTCGAAGCGGAAGAAACCGCTATCGAGTACGAGCAGCTCGCGGAAATGTACCGCAATTATGCTCGGAAAAACGGCGCAGGCTACATGCTGGAAGGGAGTAAATCGAAATGAAAACAACCGCAACCACACCGCGCAAGTGGCGTAACGTCTACCTCACCCGCAACGAATGGGATAAACTCCGTCCCGCAATCAAATCGGCCGCGATCAGTTACAGCGCAAGCGGCTGTTTCGAGGGAATTTATCTCGAAGTATACGTGAACAAAACAGAAGCAAACCAGATTGAAAACGATCTGGAAACACTCTGAAACAGAACTGGAACGGAGGTAAAACGAAATGAAAATCGAAATGTTCTGGAATCTGGACGACGTTCGTTCCATGTGTATCCGCTACGATTATTGTAGCGGAATGGACAACGACGAGTACGAGCGCCTGCTCCACTACGTCCGCGACCATGAATGCACTGCAGAAGAAATCGAATATGTAGCCGCATGGATTGCCGACTACAGCGATTTCGACGGCTACACTTCCGAAGACGCGATCCTTTCGGTTGCGTATTCGTTGCTTAACAATTGCGTCAAGCACCTCCCTATAATCTAACACAATGCCCGCAGCACCCGAAAAGGGTGCATTTTTTATACCCAAAATTGAAAATAAAGGAGTCTAAATCTCATGAAACACTACTTTAGCAGCTTGTTTTTTATCGTAATCGCTATCGTCGCAACTATCGCAACGGTTGCAACCGGTGAAAATAATTTCCTCTGCACGGTTGTATTCGGAACGTTCGCCGTAGGGGACGCATGGAACACAACTAAAACGCTCTGGAAGCGTTATCAAGCGGAGACAAGTTACCGCGGCAAACACAGCCGCGCAGCCTGAAAGGAGAATACATAGCGATTCCACCATCTCATAATTTCCAATAATTACAACGTCCCAAAACGGGGCGATTTGTATAGTAATTAGTGTGAGGTTCTCGCGGGTTCATCCACAAAGCCCGCAGCCAACATAATTTAAGAAAGCGAGGCAATACATAATGAGATATGAAGTCACAAGGGAACAGTGTCACACATTCTCTATAAGTGCACTGTTTGACCATTTTGCGGAGGCAATGGGATACAAGAACGTATCCGCACTCCGCTACAGCTGCACCCGCATTCTGGTATCGACCGCAATCCAGAATGAATTCTTTGCGGCTTGCACAGAAGACGGTACTCCGGAGGCCGCAGCCAGAATGATATGGTATTTGGCAGGCCCCAAAACAACCATAGAAGATGAGCGGTTCCTTTTTGAACCGCAAGAGGGATTCATTATCGAAAACGAAAAGGAGGAAGAATCATTATGACTATGACATCAATCCTACGGTACATGAACCGCAATGACCCGAACGGCGAATATGATGATGCAATCGCAATCGCTGAGGGCACCGATACCGCAAAGCAAGCCGAGGTCGCAAGAGAAGTAATGACGATTCTCGACCGCTGGATGGATGATATTGGCGATGACCCGCTGTTGTGCAGTCAGCTGATCGAAATGTTCACGTTCTGCGCTCGGTACGCAACCGAGCGCGAACGCAAGAATTCGGAGTTACTTCACCGGTAAAACCGTCATTTAACAAGGGCGAAAGTCCTTGTTAATGTACCTTGACAATGTTATAATGGCAAGCAAAAGGAGGCAAAAACATGGATCATTATGCATTCCATAGCAAATTTACGGACAAATACGGTATGGGCCTGATGACCGCAATCGCTCGTATGGATTTGAGCGATGAACATATCGCAATTTATAGCAAATGGGCAGACGAAGTAGGCAAACCGACCAGTGACTTGGACAAGATGTTCGGTCGCGGAGAAACTGCAACCCTCGAAGACTGTCTCGAGGATTGCCATACAGAAGTATTCCGTCTTGTCCAAAAGGAATTCTTTACTCGGTTGACCAGAGAAAACGCAGTAGCACTCTGCAACGCATTGTTTCTCGCAGACAGCAAAATCGAAATCTGTGAAAACGAACCCGATCTTCTCCTCAATGCGGAGAATTTCGCTTATGAATGGAATCGTTTCCATCCAGAGGAAAAGAAAATCACCAAAAATATGGATTACATCGTATAATCAAATATTAGCACAGTAAGAGCTTGCAACAACCTGCAAGCTCTTCTTTTTTACCAAAATTGCCGAACAAACGTTCGGACGAACGCTTAAAAGGAGCGAATACATATGAAAAAGAGAGTAATCTGGAGCAATTACAATCTCGATTATGAAGATTGGAAGGATTTCTTCGATGATGAGTATCCCGATCTGGATGAAGATAAGCGCATTGATCTGATGTATGAACTGAATAACGTGTATCTGGACGATGAGCGCATGAACCTTGACATTCCTGTTTCCGAGGAAATCATCGTGCTCGGTGACCTTGGCTTCTGGGACGGTCGTAAGTCCGGTTACAAAGAAATCCACGGACATTCGATTAAAGATTGCCTGTATACAGATACCGACTACGCAACGTGGTATCTCGATGGCCGCGGCGATTTGTGCTGCGAAGCCATTCACCATGACGGAACCAACCACTATCTGTATCGGGTATTCAAGCCGGACGTAAGCGACACTCGAAAGGAAAACTTTCTGGAAAAGGTTCTTCGCGGAACCGTGACCAGAGCAGATATCACTCGTACCACTCAGCGTCTCGGTGATAAAATCGCCGATGTGTATGGCTGGAAGATTTGAAAGGAGAATTAACCATGGCAAATTACAATTGCGCAATCAGAACGAATTATTTCCGTGTTAAGGATGCTGACAAGTTCAAAGCATTCATGTCTGATGTATATGGCTCCGAGGACGAAATCGAAGTATTCGAGGAAACCGATAAGAATGGCGTAACTCGTTATGGTTTCGGCTGCTATGGAGGCATCAGCGGCGTTTGCTCTATGGATGAAGATTGTGAAGATTCTTCATATGATCTGTTTATCGAAGGGCTGCAGCAGTGTGTTGCGGACGATGATGCAATCATCATTCTTGAATCCGGCAACGAAAAACTTCGTTATCTGGTAGGTTCCGCGGAAGTTATCACTTCTAAGGAATACCGATATATGAGAATCGAAGATTTCGCTATCTCCGAAGCCGCAAAGATGCTCAATAACCCGAAGTTCACCACCGAAGTTACTTATTAAGGAGGCATGAATCATGACAGACGAGCAGCGCAAAATCTGCGAAGACCTTGGTTGGGAAGTCTATGAAACCGAAGACGATATCGAACTCAGAAAGTATTCTTCGTTGGGTGAAGATTTTGGGTTCAGCGTAAAAGCAGACAAATTCCTTGAAGATCTGCGTGATTACTATGAGGATTTCGATGCGGAAGAACACGCAGCAATGTGGTACAATGCGCGAAATAACGTTAGAGGAGTTCCGCAGAGTCTTCGTGCTCTTTTGGATGACGCGATTGAAATCGACGGAATGCTTGAAAATTTGTGCATTGAGTTATCCAGACCCGAAGAGTAAGGAGGAAAGTGAATTGTGAAAACAGAATTTGACGTAAGTTTCGAGAAAAACGGAGTTTGTCAGGCAAGAATTGTTGTTGCCAAGAATAAGGATTTCGCCGAGCGTTGGTTCCGTATGATCGAACCAGAGGCGGTCGTACTCGGAATTAGTGAGAACTATGAGTACAAACCCGGGAAGCCGGTTGAAGAAGTCCCCTACGAGTGGAACGGCATCGTGTTCGATGATGTTTTCGATGATAAATACAGCAGCGAACGAATCCTGTACTTTGATGTTCCACTGGAATACCTTGGCAAGGATTACTTCGACGAGGAAGACAGTTCGAAAGCGGTCAGCGCTACGGTCGCAATCTTTATAAATCGTTATTGTCCCACTTACGAAAAGGCCGGCTTTGAAGTCTCTCCGACCGACGCAGACGGCCATGATTTCGATTGGCTCGCATTCGAAATGTCGAGAGATGAGTTCAAAGAGTTCATGCGTATCGCAGATGAACCGTATACTCGTCCGGTGAATGTCGGCTTCTCCACTTCCGACACCGAACACGATGAAACCCAGTTCAATCTGGAAGACCCAAACGATACGGTTGAACTGGTAAATCTCATCGTTCAGTTTTTCGCAGAAAACCACTTTAACAACCCTGTTGTAACCTACATTGAGGAGGCGTAACAAATGGACATCACTCTGAAACTCCCGCGTTGGAACATCGAAGCGCTTTGCGGTTACAAACCGATCACGACCTTCTGGGATGATTTCAGCATCGCAGATAATTTTGGTATCGATGCGGTTTGTGATACATATAACCGCGCTTTTCAGGAATGGAAAACCGATTATAAGTACCTGACCGAGCTGGTCATGGTGCTCAACTGGAAGATCTGGCAGCACTACGAACACAATGAACCGCTCGCCAGACTGTATAACACTCTCTGGGAGCGTGCCGCTCAGTATGCACAGGAAAACCTCAAGGGTGACGAACTGACCTATTACTTCGTCACAACAGACTAACACAAAATGTGAATTTGAAAGGAGTACAAACCATGGGAAACAGAGCAATGATTAGAGGACTTGGCAACAACATCGGTGTCTACGTCCATTGGAACGGCGGTTACGACAGCGTTCGTGCTTTCACCGAATACTGCAAGCTCAAGGGATACCGCAGCCCTGAGAACGATTCTTCGTATGGAACCGCTCGTCTTGCACAGGTCATCGCAAACTACTTTGGCGGTAGCTGTTCAGTCGGAGTAGAGAGTATGATCGGCGCGGCTGTTTTAGCACCCGAGTTTGTAAGAGAGCTTTATCTTGATAATGGCGTTTACGAAATTGAAAACTGGGAGATCGTGAAGCATTGGAATCCCGATGTGATTGCTCCCGAGAATGAATGCCACGAGGGATACGACCTCACTGAGATGCTCTGCGCAATTGATGAGTGCCAGCCGAAACAGGAGCAGCTCGGCACGGAATTCATCACGGCTGATCTGGTAGACCCGAAAACGCTCAACCTCTATGATGAGGTTTTCATTCAGGATTTCACCGGCAAGGTTGAAAAGCATACCGTTGTAGGGTTTGCCCCGGCAAACACAACGATGAACGGTCATGACGTAAGCAACCTGCCATTCGTAGATAAATGGGGCGCTCCCGACTACGAAAACAATATAAACAATTACCTGACGGACAAATTCGTCAGAAAAGTAAAGGAATGTGATGAACTTGAGCAAAATTGCATGTTATTACAGCGTTAATAATGAAGATATGTTCTTCGCCGTTAAATTCAGCGATAAGGATTATGAACGCGGCAAAGCTCTCGCGCTTGAAGGTTGGAACGCATGGTGGGCATCAGAACAAGTAGACGGAGAAACGTGGAGCATACAGGAGTTCCCGCATCTGACAGTCGAAGAAATTAACGCATTGTGGGGTTGCGGTTACACAGAAGGAGCCCTCGATCTGCTTAATAAGTTCCACATTGAGCACGAAATCATCACCGGAAGCGGTTGTCCGGATGTAAATGACGGCTGGCCAGAATGGTTTGATCCGAACACAATCGATGATTGGTTTTCCGTCGGCGACAAGATTTAAGGAGGAAAAATAATGGGATACTGGAGCGAAGTTGCGATCAAGTGCAAGCCTAAAGCATACAAAATGTTCGAGGTATTTCTTGGAAAAGAAATCTTTCCAGACAAAATTTATCGTCATGTCAGTAACACACACATCCTTTATTGGGAGCTTGGCCGCTGGGATGAATCTGATGAAGAAGTTCAGCGAATTACTGAGTTGATGGATAAGCTCGATGAACTCGGCGATGAGTTTGGCAATAAGGACGGTTATGGTTACGTTTTTCTCCGTCTTGGAGAAGAAAACGGAGACATCGAAACCAGAGACAACACAGATGAACTCAGACTCTATATATCTCGTTGCATTTACATTTCTGACAGTTTTGAGGAGGTCGAAACAAAATGACTGAATACCGCCACGAAGCAGTTGAGGTTTGCCCTCACTGCATGGGAGAAAACACGGTGCCCGACTGGGCACCGTCCGACGGCTACCGAGTAAAATGCAGACACTGCGGCGAAAGCATCCTTCTCTGTGATGAATGTATGCATGCCGAGGATAATCCTCGTCACATCTGTGATTGGGATTCAGAATGTAAGACCTGTTTCCGAGATTATCATCTGATTATCGGGGAGTTGACGAACAAAACGGGTATTTGAGGTGAAGATACATGACGTTAGATGAATATTTTGAAAAGCACTACGGAGATTTTGAATGCGAGTGTGAATGGTATGTAGATCCAACGCCAAAATCGTGGAAATTCTATGTCCCGAGCCTTCACGTTGACATTGTATTATCTGAAAACGATGGAGAGGTAACCGAATTGAGGTTTTCTAAGCTCCCCAGTGACAGAGCTTTTAGGGATGTAGTCGTAGAAGAACTCTGGGACAATCTCGCTGATGTTCCCATCGACCCCGAAACGGAAGAGCTCGACGAACCTTATTACATCTGGCCCAAAAGGACCGACAAGGAAGATATCTGGCATTGGTTCGATGAGCATCACAGCAAAGGCGTCGCATATCTTCTGGGATTTGCAGAGTGACTTGATATAATCTGTTTTGAGATCTGTTTTAAGGAGAAACTTACATGAAATATAATAAAGAAGATCAGCAGATCATCAACGATTGGGTGACTTCTGTTGGTGCGCCGTATTTAGTTGACACAGAACTTGTAGAGTACAAAAGTGGTCAACTGCTCGAAATTGCAAAGTCGGATGAAGATAACTTGCTGGCGTGGGATGAGTGGCAGTGGTTGCAGATTATGATGGGAATGGAGATCTCGTTGGAGATGTCCATTAGAATTGTCGGTATGCTCTACGAAAATGATATAGAAACATTGGAGTTGAGTACAGACAACAGCAAGGAATATGAAAAGCAAATGAACGCACAAAGGAGAATGATATGACTCTGATGGAAAAACTCGAAGCAGCCGGTTATCCGCGAGAAGAGATGTACCACCACGAATCTGATCTCTATGTGTTCCTCACTCCGCTGACCAAGCGAGTGATTGACGAATGGTTCAAAGAAGAGGGTCTCACACGAAGCCTGTTCGTCAGCACATTCAGAGATCAGATTACTGGTAAGCCGATGTATGATGTTGCTTTCCAGTACACGCCAGCGTTTAATCAAAGAATTTGATATTCAAGGAGAGTGCATAGTAATGTATTTCAAAACAGTCTGGGGCTTTAGTGGAACTGATGAGCAGAAGGATCTGCAAAAAGAACAGCTCCGCGACGTGCTGACGAAGTTAGGCGCTGATGTAACGATAGACGATGTTGATCTCGACGTCGAAAAGGCGTTCGTGATCACCATCGAATCGTGAAGCGGGTATCTGAAAGGAGAGAAGACTATGAAAATCGAAGAAAAGATTGAGGAAATCCGCAAGCTCGTAAAGGAAATCAATTCCTACGATGACCTCCTCTTCATGTATGAGGGCGACCGTATTGATCTTGAATGCACAAAGTACGAGCTGTGGGAACTTTTGCAAAACTTATAAACACAAACAAGAGTTTCAAACGGAAAATGGAGGAAATATCATGAGTAAAAAATATTATCCAATTGAGGATGCAGTAAATAATGTCTCACAAAAATTCAAACTTGGGTTGAAAGATGCGAATGAAATGGACGAAGAGAAATTTAACAATGTAGAGGAATACATATCGAAATATGTAAAATTTGTAAGCCATCCAGATTATGTACAGTTAATACCACAATCGTTAGAAACAGGAGAATATATTTTGTAAGGATGAAACGATGATTTAGGAGGTAATTATGAATTACATTGCATTACAGAAAGCTCAGGAAGAGCTCAATCTCACGCCAGCAGAAAAGGAACGCTACGACACTCTGACTGCAATGCACCATCTCGTAATGTGCATGAACGATGAAACTGCATACATGACGTGGATTTGGTCAGTTCCAGATGAAGCAAGCGCAGATGACCTTGCAGATATTGCTAAGGAAAAGGACGAGTTTGACGGTGTCGTAAGACTTTTCAAAAAGCTCTGGAAGAAATACGCCGCAAACGATTCCGGTTTATGCATCGGAAGAACGACCTATTAAAATTGAATCCGTATAAAATAATGACACAAGCAGGAGCCAGCAGTTCCTGCTTTTTTTTATATCCAAACAGGAGGTATACATCATGAATAACAACATCAAGGAAAGAATCGCAAAGCTCCTCGCACTCGCTGAATCTCCGAACGAAAACGAAGCGAAAGCCGCTCTTCTCAAGGCTCGTGCCCTCATGGTTCAGCATAAGCTCCGTCCGGAAGAGTGTACCGGCAAAAAAGAAAAGGTCGTGACCAAGGTTCTTGCCGATATCAAGTGCACGACCATGACCGACTTCTGGATTTTCAAGCTGAGCGACGTGATCGCCAAGCATTATTGCTGCAAGAATTACTGCCGCAAGCCGCCGCGCAGCAAGGCACTCACGATTATTTTGATGGGTCTTGAAAGCGATATTGAAATCGCCGAGCGCATCCTCCGCTACGCAATCGACTGCGTCAAGAGGGAACAGCGCACCATTCATCACACGAGAAAGTGGCAGGGTTACAGCGCAACCGATATCCGCCTTGCCTGCAACGCTTACGGCGACGGCTTCGTTGCCGGTCTCGATCAGGAATACCAGAAGCAGGCCGCCGAGCATCAGGAGTGGGGACTGGTCATGATGACGCCGAAGGATGTGCAGGACGCCTATGGCAATCTCAGCATGATAACGAGCACTTCCCATGCAAGAACCGCCGGTGCCTGGGCGAATAAGTACCGTGATCAGGGTGTAGAGCACGGACGTTCTTTCAAACCCGACCAGCGTCTTCACAATACCGCAATCGCAAGATAAGGAGGAATCGTTATGATTGTATTCGCAGTATCTCAGCTTCGCAGTTATTACGACTGCGGAGAACGATATTTTGGCACCGAAGGTATTTTTCTTACTTACAAGGAAGCAAAGGAATTTATCAAGCAGGAGATTGACGATATCATCTCCGGTTCTAACATAGACGACCATGAGACATTCTTCGGCTCGGACGACGAATTCGAGGACGAGGTGTCTTTGACTGATAATTCCATCTCGAGTTTCGGTCACAAGTTTCAATGGGATATTTCGCCTGTTACATTGAAAAAATCTGTGAAACAGAAGGTTTTCGAAACCATCCAGCACGAAAACGATATTGAAGATATCAAAAATACTATCGAGGTCGAAGACGATCTGATCTACGACCATATCCGCGATATTTCGATTGACACCATGAACCGTATGGCATACCTCAAACGCGAGAAGGAAGACAACGGCATGGCGTGGAACGATGCCGCATCCGCAGCATTCCATGAAGTAATCAACCAGCAGTAAATAAGGAGTGTATACATCATGACTATCAATACCAACATTAAGATCAGCCCGGGCAATTCCAAGATGGGAGCAATCCCGTCCGTCAGCCTGCCGGCCATTAAGACCTGCCGCGACTGCAAATGCAAAGAGAAGTGCTACGCAGCTAAGCTGGAGCGTCTGAGACCGACCGTAAGAAACGCCTATCAGCATAACCTTGATGTGCTCCAGAGCAATCCTGAGACGTTCTGGCGTGAAGTAGAGGCAACCGTAATGCTTAACCGGTACTTTCGGTTCCACGTCAGCGGCGACATTCCGAGCAAGGATTATCTGCTCCGCATGATCGGTATCGCCGAGCGCAATCGGCATTGCGAAATCCTGTGCTTCACCAAGCGATATGATTTTGTAAACGCTGTCCTGAGTGACGGCAAGCACCTCCCCGACAATTTACATCTCATTCTTTCCGGTTGGGTTGACCTCGAAATGGTCAATCCTTTTTCTTTACCCGAAGCACACGTTCGCTTCAGGGATGGCACGACAACCGCAAGAGCAGATGCAAAGCCGTGCAGCGGCAACTGTGCCGAGTGTGCAATGACTGACACCGGCTGCTGGACACTGAAGCGCGGCGAGCAGGTTGTGTTCAACGAGCACTAAGCCGACCGAACGAAAACAACAAATCCGACCGATTGGAGGTAATCGAAATGAAAAAAATCCATGTTCTGCGCCACTGGTATGATAATGAAGACAATTCCGGCGGTGAAGTAATCGCCGCCAGTGAGAATCTTCACACGCTGAACAGCATTATGCGTGACAGCGTAAAGCGCAGCGGTGTTCTGGATGAGGAGGAAATCGAGTGGGACGAGGACGAAACCGAGTTCCTGACTGACGATCCCAACCAGATGTACGTCTGTTACTCTTTTTATTGCAGTCCCTGCAATTACGCTAAAACTGTGTGGGAAATCACCGAAGTCGAAGTGAAATAAGGAGAAAACGACATGAAAAAGATCTTCAAATGCACCGAATGCGGCAAGACCTTCACCCTTGATGATTGCGAGCTTCCCGAGCCGCGCACCATTAACGACGGCACAAAACACGAAAGAATTGTCTGCGACACTTGTTTTGATAATATGTGGAACAACGATTATCTCATTCATTGCGATAACTGCGGAATCTGGTTTGAGAACAAGTTCATTCATGGGGAAACCGTCGGTGACTATAGTTTCGCCCCGTGTCCGGGGTGTGGCCGCGACATCATTGACGGTATGGCTCGAGAAGAGTGCCTCGAAGAATCGAGACTGGCAGAAGCAGAAGAAAACCCGAGCTTCGCAGCCACTTTTGCCTACGATGACGGCGACAATGCCACTTATCTCTTCCCGACGGAAGAAAAGCGTATCGTGTTTATCGACCAGAGGATCAGAGACCTCAAGGAAGATGGCACCTATCTGGGTTCGGCCAGCATCCATCCCGATGAAATCATTGTCATCACCGAGGACGCAAATAAGGAAAAGCACCGTATGCAGATCATTAAGAGCAACATTTATCGATAAGGAGAATATTTATGAACGACAGAGACATTCGCCGCGGCGACATTTTTTACATCAAGAACGATGACAACGCAGTAGGCTTCGAGCAGAAGAAAACCCGACCGGCCATCATCGTATCCAACAACGCCAACAATCGCGCTTCCGGCGTGGTAGAGATCGTGTATCTTACCACTTCGCAGAAGCACCGTCCGCTTCCGACCCACATTCGAGTTCGCGGTTACGTTCCGTCCATCGCTCTCTGTGAGCAGGTTGTGACGGTCGATGTGAGCCGCCTGATGGAGCGAATCGGTTCCTGCAGCTACGATGAAATGGAAGCGGTCAATTGCGGACTGGCGGTTTCGCTCGGCTTAAAGAGCGTAAATAGTTACTCGTATCAGCAGGTTAGAAGTGAAAAGCCGTGGTTATTTGCCAAATAAATTGTTCACAAATTATTAACAGGTTTCCGCGTCCTTTTTTCGGGTCAGACGTATAGTAGATAGTATAGGGAAAAAACTCGGAGGACAAAGAAAAATGAAAGAAAATACCAACCGAGTGAGCGACTTTCCGTTCATTCGCTTTCCGGCAGCACTGGTCAAGCTGCCCTGTTTCAAATTACTTTCCGCTGATGCCAAGCTCCTATACGCCTTAATTGTAGACCGGTTTAATCTCTCTAT
>ERZ773228.2892-NODE-2892-length-14925-cov-3.105649_pt1 | contig 14925 bp, 12 predicted proteins | sample MGYA00580524_ERZ773228 | MGnify/ENA primary metagenome ERZ773228 (study PRJEB29015, sample SAMEA2737768) | human gut metagenome | biome: human gut; feature: human-associated habitat; material: faeces | place: China | collected 2012 ... | reverse complement strand
TTTAAAGCCCGAAATCTCCCCTCTTGAAGTTTCACAAATAACGCTTGTTGCAGGTCTTGCTGTCTGCAAAGCTATCGGTCTTGATTCAATGATTAAATGGCCTAACGACATTGTTATTGACGGTAAAAAAATCTGCGGTATTCTAACCGAAATGTCTGCTGAGATAAATATGGTCAACTACGTTGTATGCGGTATCGGTGTAAATGTAAACACAGAATCATTCGATGACGACATCGCCGACAAGGCTACTTCAATGTTTATCGAAAGCGGTCACAAATATGTGCGAAACGAATTAATCGCAAAATTGTTAAACGAATTTGAATATTATTATAAGAAGTTTCTCGACGGCGGACTCAGTGCAATTCTTGATGAGTACAAAAAGTGTTGCGTCACGCTCGGCAGAGAAGTAAACGTCATTTTCAAAAATGAAACAGTTCGCGGAACTGCCGTTGACGTTGACGAAAACGGCTCACTCGCCGTACAAACCGAAAACGGTATTATTCACGTCACTTCCGGTGAAGTTTCAGTCAGAGGTATCTACGGTTACATCTAAAATCGGATATATTATGAATAAATTGTAAATTGTTAGCACTCACATCTGTTGAGTGCTAATTTTGTATTGACAAATCTTACTTTGAGTATTAATATATATTATGTAAATTAATTAAACTTCAAGGAGTGATTTATATGGCAAAAGGTAATATTTCAGTTGACAGTGAAAATCTTTTTCCTATTATAAAAAAATGGCTTTATTCCGATAAGGATATTTTCCTTAGAGAACTTGTTTCAAACGGTTGTGACGCGGTCACAAAATTAAAGAAACTTGCAAGTATCGGTGAAGCTCAAATTGATGAAAACGAAAAATTCAAAGTTACCGTATCAATATTTAAGGACACTAAAAAGCTTGTCATCAGTGATAACGGTATCGGTATGACCGCCGAAGAAATTGATAAGTACATCAATCAAATCGCATTTTCGGGTGCGAGCGACTTCCTTTCAAAGTACAAGGAGGAGGACGACAAAGGTTCTCAAATTATCGGTCATTTCGGACTTGGTTTTTACAGTGCGTTTATGGTTGCCGACAGTGTTGAAATTGATTCGCTTTCATATCAAGACGGTGCAAAAGCCGCAAAATGGACTTGTGACGGAAGTATGGAATTTGACTTGACAGACGGTGACAGAACAGAAAGAGGTACTACAATAACTCTTAACATCGCCGAAGATTCGAAAGAATTTCTTGAAGAAAGCACAATCCGTCAAATTCTTCATAAGTATTGTGCATTCCTACCTATTGAAATATATGTTGAAGTTCCTGAGGACAAACACGAGGATCACTGCGACTGCGGTCACGATCATGATCATGAACACGAGGACGATACACCGTCAGAGCCAAAGCCTATCAACAACACAACACCGCTTTGGATGAAAAAGCCCTCGGAGTGTACAGACGAAGAATACAAGGAATTTTACAGAAACGTATTTATGGACTTCAACGAACCGCTTTTCTGGATTCACCTTAACGTAGACTATCCGTTCAACTTAAAAGGTATTTTGTACTTCCCTAAAATCAATCATGAATTTGCAGGTCAAGAGGGACAGATAAAGTTATACAACAATCAAGTATTTGTTGCCGACAACGTAAAGGAAGTTATTCCCGAATTTCTAATGCTTTTGAAGGGTGTTATCGACTGTCCTGACTTGCCGCTTAACGTATCACGAAGTTTCTTGCAGAATGACGGTTATGTTAAGAAAATTTCTTCACACATCACAAAGAAAGTTGCGGACAAACTTACAAGTATTTATAATAACGAACGTGAAAACTATGAAAAGTATTGGGATTATATCAATATCTTCATTAAATACGGCTGTTTAAGAGATGAAAAATTCTATGAAAAAGTTAAGGATGTAATTATTTATAAGGATATTGACGGTAAATATTTGACGTTGGACGAGTACCTTGACGGCAAGGAAGAAAAAGACGTTTATTACGTTTCCGATCCGCAAACTCAATCGCAGTATATCAATATGTTCAAAAATCAAGGACTTAATGCCGTTGTACTTCCGTCAATGATGGATACACATTTTATTTCACTTGTTGAAATGAAACAGCCCGGTGTTAAATTCAAACGTATTGATTCTGCCATAAATGACATTTCGGACAACACAGAAAAAGACGATTCAACTAAAGAACAAGAAGAAAAGTTGATTGAAAAGTTCAAGAATGAAATCAAGGACGATACATTAAAAATCGAAGTGCAGTCACTTAAAGACGATTCAATCCCTGCCGTAATTTTGCTTGGTGAGCAGTCAAGACGTATGCAGGAGATGTATAAGGCTTACGGTCAGCAAATGGCAGGTATGGCTGATATGTTCCACGATGAATTTACACTTGTACTAAATTCAAACAACTCACTTATCAAGAAAATAGATACATTAAATGACGAGGACGCAAATCTTGTTATTGACCATATTTACGACTTAGCGAAGATAAGCCACAGTCCTTTGCCGGCAGAACAAATGACAAAGTTTATCGAACGCTCCAATAAATTGCTTGAAAAGCTGTTTTAATTAACAGTTTTTTCTTCCATCGTCAAAGAGGGACACTAAATTTCAGTTTAGTGTCCCTCTTTTAATATGTTTAATAATTCTTCTATTGTATCCACAGTATAATCCGGCACTTCAAATTCATTTTTAGGTGTGTTTAACTTGTGAATACCCTGTTTTACGCATACGGTTTTCATACCCAATTTTTTAGCCGGTGCAACGTCATTATCCACCCTGTCACCGACCATCATAGCATTTTCACCTTTACAGTCTGCTTTCTCAAGTGCTTTTTGAAAAAGTCTTACATCAGGCTTTGATACTCCCTCCTCCGCAGAGGATATAACAAGGCTGATATACTTTGCCAAGCCGTACTTTTCAAGACGTTTTTGTGTCCCCAACGGTTGATTCGCTATAACTCCGATTTTGTACTTACCATACAGTTGTGACAAAACATTTTCAGAATATTCATAAGGAATTTCAAGTTCACTGTGCCATTCTGCCCTATTCAATCCCGATATAATAACAGCATCATCATACGGAATTAAATTTTTCAAAGCACAGTCATCCATTAATTTATAAAACTCTCTTACGCTTATGTTACTCCCTTTTACCGTATCGCTGACACGTTTTTCCCACGCCTTGCTTTCGTCAACAAGCGTTGAACCGACATCGAAAAATATCCACTTTATCATTCTCTTATCTGACCGTCACCGTAAATTATATATTTAATAGAAGTCAATGCCTCAAGTCCCATTGGACCTCTTGCGTGCATTTTTTGTGTACTTATGCCTATTTCAGCACCAAATCCGAACTCAAAACCGTCCGTAAATCTTGTTGAAGCATTAACATAAACCGCCGCCGCATCAACCTCATTCAAGAACTTTTGCGAATGTTCGTAATTGTTTGTAACAATCGCCTCAGAATGTTTTGTATTGTACTTATTAATATGCTCAATCGCCTCATCAATTCCGTCAATGACTTTTACCGCCATAATATAATCATTATATTCAGTATAATAATCCTCGTCTGTCGCGTCATTTACCTCTGCAAATATTGCTTTTGAATTTTGGTCGGCTCTGATTTCAACATTCTTTTCTTTCAGTGCCTTGAACATAACAGGAATAAATTTATCCGCTATTTTTTTGTCTATAAGCAAAGTTTCAGCGGCATTGCACACAGACGGACGTTGTACTTTCGCATTAAGCACAATTTTAACCGCCATATCAATATCTGCGTCCGCGTCAACATAAACATGACAGTTACCGGCCGCCGTTTCAACAACGGGAACAGTCGCATTTTCAACAACCGAACGAATAAGTCCCTTACCACCGCGTGGGATTAACAAATCCACATATCCGTTCATTTTCATAAGCTGAGTTGCTGTTTCACGCGAAGTATCTTCTATTATATTTAGTGTCCCCTCAGGTATTCCGACACCGTATGCCGCGTCCTGCATAATTTTCATAACAGCTTTGTTTGAATTGATTGCTTCACTTCCGCCTCTTAAAATGCAGGCGTTTGAAGTTTTAAGGCAAAGTACCGCCGCGTCAACCGTTACATTCGGTCTTGCCTCGTAAATTATTGCAATAACGCCCATAGGCACACGTTTTTGACCGATAGTCAAGCCGTTGGGTCTTTTCCACATTTTTATTACTTCACCGATTGGGTCGGCAAGTGCTTTGACCTGTCTTACTCCCTCCGCAATTCCGTCAATGCGTTCTTTTGTAAGAGTAAGTCTGTCAATCATAGCTTGACGTGTTCCGTTTTTCTTTGCGTTTTCTATGTCAACGTTGTTTGCCGCGATGATTTCATCGGCACGTTCTACAAGTGCATTTGCAATAGCCTCAAGTGCATTGTCCTTTGTAACCGTACTTACTGAAACCATTTTATATCCTGCATCTTTTGCAAGAGTGCATTTTTCCAAAAGCTCGCTCATTATTCTTCCTCCTTATCGAAATTCTTCGACACAAACAATGTTCCGACAGGCTTTCCGTCAAGTATATCGTAAAGTGAATCAACATTGTTTCCGTTTGCGATTATCATATGAATACCGGCATTTGTCGCTCTTTCGGCAGCCTCAAGCTTTGTCACCATACCTCCCGTACCTCTGCTTGTTCCCGCACCGCCTGCAACATCTCTGACTTCGTCAATATCGTATACTGTAGGAAGTAATTTTGCGTTTTTATTCTTGTGTGGGTCATCGTCGTACAAACCGTCAATATCGGAGAAAAGTACAAGTAAATCCGCGTCAACAAGGTCGGCAACGACTGCCGATAAATTATCATTGTCGCCAATTTCAATCTCGTCATAACTTACCGTATCATTTTCGTTTACAACAGGAATTATCCCCATTTCAATAAGAGTTGTAACAGTATTTTGAATATTTCTCTTTCTGCGTGGAATTGCAATATCCTCACGCGTTAAAAGCACCTGTGCAACGGTGTTGTTGTAACCCGAAAACATTTTGTCGTAAAGATACATCAGTTCGCACTGTCCGACTGCCGCAATGGCTTGTTTGCCCTTTGTATCTTTCGGCTTTTCAGCCAAACCGAGTTTACCGAGTGCAATCCCCTGCGCACCCGATGAAACAAGAATTATCTCCTTGCCTTGATTTCTTAAATCAGAAAGCACCATAGACAGTCTGTCTATAAGTTTTAAATTCATTGTTCCGTGTTCATATGTAAGCGTAGACGTTCCGACTTTGACAACAATCCTGTGTGCCATAGACACGTCCTTTAATATATCGTTCATTGCCATCCTCCTATAAAGCATATAGTTATTTCTATTATATCGCTTTATGGGTAGTTTGTAAAGTCATTTTTATCTTACCTTATTCTTCAAAATTTTACTTGCATTTTTTTACTCTCTATGATACTATATAAATATATTTTTACAAAATTTTCATTGTATCATATAACAATAATGTGAATTTTATTATACATTATACAACATTGTGGGAGGTAATGATGAAAAAACAAATAATTGCGTCAACTGCGCTGATGTTAGCGATTTCTTCAACCGCATATGCGTCCGACAACATAAACATATTCGTAAACGGAAATGCCTTAAACACAGGTGCTTTCATTATGAATGATTCGACGTATATACCGCTTAGAGCGGTCAGTGAGGCTCTCGGTTCAAATGTAAACTGGGACGGAAATACAAGAAGTGTTTACATTGATTCCGATGAAGATACAGTCACTGCTCAAGTGATTGAAAACGCAAGTTCAAGTGTCGTTGCGATAGTAGGAAATTACAAACCCGAATATATGACAGGGACTGTTTCAAATTACAACGAACTTACCGCTCACGGTACAGGTGTAGTTATCAAATCAGGTGGTATTATCCTTACAAACGCACACGTTGTAAGCGATATTGACAACATAACAGTCGTTTTCTCCGATGGCGAAAGCTATGCCGGACAAGTTCAGGCAATCGACAAAGATTCCGACTTGGCTTTGGTAAAGGTTGGCCGTCTTGGTTTAAAGCCAATATCGTTTGCGCAATCGGACAGTATCTTCGCAGGGCAGTCCGTTGTTGCAATCGGTACTCCCCTTTCGCTTTCAATGCGAAACAGTGCATCAAAAGGTATCGTAAGCGGACTTAACGTCAGCACTCCGAGCGCGTATTATCCGTTAATTCAAACTGACGCCGCTATCAATGCAGGTAATTCCGGCGGACCGCTTCTTAATATGAAAGGTCAGCTTATAGGTATTAATTCTTCAAAATATGCCGGTGTCGGAATTGAGGGAATTAACTTTTCAATCCCGCTTGACACGATTAATTATGTACTCAATCAATTTGAGCAAAACGGAAAAGTCATAAGACCGGATTTAGGCGTTACTCTTGAAAATTCATGGGAGGCACGAATCGGTCTGCCGACAAAAAAAGGCGTCACCGTAAAAACATCTTCGTCAAGTTCACTTTCAAACGGTGATGTTATAAACTTTATCAACGGCGTTGAAGTACACAGTATTGTGGACTTTAATAAAGCATTGCGTGATACATATTCTTCGGGAAGTATCAACGTAATTTATACAAGGAACGGTGAACAAATTTCAACTGACATCGTTCCTAATCTAAAATAATAAAATTGGGGGTATTAAAATGAACAAAAAACTAATCGCTGCAATTCTTGCCGCAACAACAGCTCTTTCAGCAGCACCTTTTGCGCTTGCTGAAAATGACGAAAACACAAATGACAAAGTAGAAATCGCATTCAACGTGGGTGACAGCATTCTGAAAATAAACGGCATTGAAACAGAAGTTGAAACACCGTATGTAACAGAAAACAACACTACATTGGTACCGTTAAGAGTAATAACAGAGGCTTTTGGTGCAAAAGTTGACTGGGACGGCGATACTCAAAAAATAACTCTTACATACCCTGCCGTAAATATTGAACTTCAAATCGGCAATATCGTTGCAACTGTAAACGACCATACAGAAACACTTCTTGAATCACCTGCACTTTCCGAAAACGGCGTTACAATGGTTCCGCTAAGATTTATTTCCGAAACATTCGGTGCAACAGTAGGTTATGACAACGACACTCAAGCAATACTTGTAACAAAAGAAAATATGGACAATTCTTCTACCGTTACAGGTATCACTGATATGACAAGAACAGGTGACAGCTATTATTTATGGAGCATTGACACTCCTACTCAAATGAAAATGGATGACAGAACTCTTGACGCAGTGACAACAAAATTCGTTGCCGATGACGAAAGTTCAATGTACATAGACGTTTATCCTATAACAGAAGATACTGTTGATTTTGACGAAGAATATTCAAAGAGAAAAGACTCTTTTTCTTCATATACACTTATCAATGCAGAAAAATTACCTGAATCAAACGGAACACAGCATATGCGCTTTCAGGCAAAAAATAAAGAGCAAATCATTGATTTTCACGAATACTATACAAAGGATTACAGATATTTAATCACTTCATTGATAAAAATCAATGACGATACATCAACAAAAGATATGATACTTTCTTTAGTGGATTCATTTAAGATTGGCAAAATAGATAATGAAACATATGATCTTTCCACAGTAAAAACAGAAGGTACAAGACAATACCGTGAAATCACTGACGATACATATAAAGTAAGTTTCTATGTACCTGCCGATTACCAAATGGACGAAGATAATCCTGAAAATGAATCAAAAGCGCATATCTCATTGAGCATTTATTCAAAAACAGGTGACACGACTGCTTATTCGCTTGCCACAAATGACCATGCCATAAGAGAAAAATATGCAAGTACAAAATATTCCACTCTTACCCCGGTATCAGAAACAGGTACTAATTCATACAAGTACACTCAAACTATTTCGGGTTCAACCGATTCCGATTTATACACAGTCGATACTTTCTTTGAAAAAGGCGATTATGTTTACAATTTTGCCGTAACGACTAATTTAGATTACGATGAAATGGAACTTAACACAATTCTAAACAGCATAAAGGCAGAAGAACTTGATTCTTCAAAAATCGGTAAATTGATGAGAAACGACCCTGAGGATACCTTAAACACAGCAAAAGTCGGAGATTATCAATTTTCAATTCCTGCGTCATGGAAACTTTTCTCAAAAGCATCTCAAGGATCTTCATATACGAACGTTTCATATGTAAACACATATACAACTTCGGGAATTATTTATGCCAGCATGACCGGTTCTGATTTCAAGCAAACTAACCTTTCTACAGTTGCAAACTCATACTCAAAGAGTATAACTCAAGACGATGAACACGAAATGTTCAAAAAAGTTGAGTACACTTCAATAAACGGTAAACGTTATGCTTATTTCACATATACAACAACAAGCAAAGCTGACTATAAATCATATGGAACCGTATATATGACTTGTGACAACGGAACGGCTCATATATTCACGCTTATACAAAACGAAGTGTTCTACGGTTCGGCTGAAATTGACGATTTTATCGACATCGTTAACTCATTTCAAAGCAAATAAAATTTAAAATTCTGTATTAAAAGTTCGGATTTTTTATCCGAACTTTTATTTATATATTTTTTCTAAATAAATATGTATAAATTGTAAATTTTTTTTTGGTTTGTTGACTTTTCACAAAAAATATGTTATATTTAATTACAATTAATAGTGGTGCAGTATCCTAGTCAGTACGGCTCTTCGGAAAGCGGGCCTAAAAATCCGCCAAATGGCACATCGATGAAGTTTCTGGTGTTTTGCTTTGAACGCCCAGTTCGGGGCTGATGCTGGGAGTTAAGGTTTAGGGGCGGTTTCCAACGGCATGGTAACCTTACCCCCTTTTCCGTGGAGGCCTATGACTGTGGCGGCCCATACCTCCTAAGGGAGCAAGTCGTTACGGCATAGGGGAAAACCTGTTTTGCGGTTAGTAATTCACGTCCTCACAAGGGACGTGGTATGAATGCTGTGGGCAGCGTAGCCAGCCTTGAGTGGATATGGCGGATAGACGCCCAAAACTTTTTCGCCGCTCGGCCAGTGGCAAAAAGGCAATGCGTCTTGAAACCATATTTGCAAAAGAGGATACGGAAAGCTCAGGCTGTTTGGGAAAACTTCTAGGCTGTCGTAATTGGATGAACAGGGGATTGCAGTGCGGACTCAGTGGCAATCCGGTAACTACAAAACAGTATAAGTCTTTAATGGGAAACCGCTTTTTCGGCGACGATTAAGCAGATTTATGGGAAAGCCAACCGGACCTATGCCGCAAACTTTACTCTGTTCATTACCCTATTTTAAATATTGAAATTCTTGATCGGCATTTTGCCGATTTATTATTATAGAAAAGGAGATTTACAAACTTGGATAAATCTGACTCTCACAGGCGAAAAAAATTTAAAGTACCAAAACCTGATTCAAATGTTTCGACTTCACACAAATGGACGATTTTCGTAATCTTCCTTTCGTTCGTGCTGTCATTGGTATTCAGTCTTATAACATCGGTTGCGATGCAATCGCTCAATTTATTTTTTGCATTTATAGTTTTGTTCGCTATCATTGCAATAAATATTTTATTCGATATGATTGGTACGGCTGTTCAGTCTGCGGAAGAAAAGCCTTTTCATTCCCTTGCGGCACGCAAAGTCAAAGGTGCAAGAGAAAGTATTTCCGTAATACGTCACGCACCTCAACTTGCAAACTTATGCTGTGACGTAATCGGCGATATTGCCGGAATTATTTCCGGTGCAACGACAACTCTTATTGTTTCGGAACTTGTCGCAAAATTTAACCTGAGCGGTATATTGCCGAGTCTTATACTTACAGGTATTGTCAGTTCTCTTACTATCGGCGGTAAAGCTATGTCTAAGGGAATCTCTATGAATAACGGTAACTCAATCGTTTTTACGGTTGGAAAAATAATGAGTGTTTTTAAACGTTGCAAATAACATTAATGGGGCATTGGTGATGGAGAAAATTTTAAATAAAATCGAATCACCCGATGATTTGAAAAAATTAAATAAAGACGAATTGAAAACTCTTTGCAGTGAAATTCGCGAGTTTCTGATTGACAGTGTATCGGAAACCGGCGGTCATCTCGCCTCAAACTTGGGGATTGTTGAATTGACCGTTGCTATTCACACTGTTTTTAATGTGCCTGAAGATAAGATTGTCTTTGACGTAGGTCATCAGTCTTATGTGCATAAAATTCTTACAGGAAGAAAAGACGGGTTCAAGTCGCTCCGTCAGTTCGGCGGAATGTCGGGATTTCCGAAAACAAGTGAAAGTGATTGTGACGTATTTAATACCGGTCACAGCTCAACTTCAATTTCAGCCGCACTCGGTATTGCCAGAGGGCGTGACCTTGCCGGTGACAATTACAATGTAATTTCAGTATTCGGTGACGGTGCTCTTACGGGCGGTATGATGTACGAGGCTATGAATGACGCAGGTCATTCAAAAATACCGCTTATACTTATTTTGAACGACAACGCAATGTCTATTTCAAAAAATGTCGGTGCGGTGTCAAAACACTTGCGTTCACTCAGAATGTCGCCGTTTTATTTCCGTTCAAAACACGCGGTTGAAAACTTTTTAAAAAAAATGCCTACAATAGGCAAACCTACCGCAAATATATTAAAGCAAATAAAACGTTTCTTCCGCAGGCTTGTAATCCCTACAACGATTTTTGACGATATGGGATTTATATATATGGGACCTGTTGACGGTCACAATCTAACAGAAATTATACAATGTCTTGAATACGCAAAAGAAGAAAAACGACCTGTCTTTATACACGTCCACACGAAAAAGGGCAAAGGTTATGCCCCGGCGGAAAACAATCCGCAAAAATTCCACGGCATATCACCTTTTGACAAAGCTACGGGCGAAACGAAAAAAGGCAGTGAAACATACAGTGCAAGATTTGGCAATACGCTTGTCAGATTAGCGAAAAACAACAAGAAAATAGTTGCAATCACAGGTGCAATGCCTAACGGCACAGGACTTGACGAATTTCAAGAGCAATATAAAGATAGATTTTTTGATGTCGGTATTGCCGAACAGCACGGTGTTACACTTTCAGCAGGACTGGCAACGGTCGGATACACTCCTGTTATACCGTTGTATTCATCATTCTTGCAACGTGCATACGACCAAACTTTGCACGACGTCTGTCTGCAAAAACTTCACGTTGTATTTCCTATCGACCGTGCCGGTATAGTCGGTGCAGACGGTGAAACACATCAGGGTGTATACGATATTTCGTACTTATCACATATGCCGAATATGACAATTCTTTCACCTGCCACGCTCGATCAGCTTGAATATATGCTTGATTTTGCAATCAATAAATTTAATGCACCGATTGCAATACGTTACCCACGCGGCGGAACAGAGGCTGAAAATGTGCCTTCCGCTTTCACTTTGGGACAAGCACAGTGCACACAAAACGGCTCGGATGTTACAATTATCGCAACAGGCAGAATGGTTAAACGTGCCGAAGAAGTTGCAAAACTTACAACGAAATCAGTTGAAATTTTAGCTATGCCTACAATAAAACCGCTCGATACAAAGAGCATAATCGAGTCGGCAAAAAAGACAGGCAGCGTTATAACCATTGAGGACAACGTAAAAATCGGCGGTATGGGAAGTATGATAGGCACATTGCTTGAAGAAAACCATATCGACTGCAAATTTAAAATATTTGCTTTCCCCGACCAACCGATTACGCACGGCTCAATAGATGAACTTGATAAATTATACGGACTTGATGCAAAGACGATTGCATCAAAAATAGATTAAAAGGATAAGAACTATGGGAAAAATAAGACTTGACGCACTTCTTGTCAAAAACGGACAGGTACAAAGCCGTGAAAGAGCGAAGGCTCTAATTATGGCAGGACAAGTGTATGTAAAAAACCAAAAATGCGACAAAGCCGGACAGATGGTTGACGAAGATACAACCGTTGCGGAAATTCGCGGCGAAACTTTAAAATATGTAAGCCGCGGCGGATTAAAACTCGAAAAAGCTATGCAGGAATTTCCGATTACCCTTGAGGGTAAAACCACAATGGACATAGGCGCGTCAACCGGCGGTTTCACCGATTGTATGCTCCAAAACGGTGCTGTCAAGGTATTCGCCGTTGACGTTGGCTACGGTCAGTTCGCGTGGAAATTACGTCAGGACGAAAGAGTCGTAAATATGGAGCGTACCAATATCCGCTATGTGACACCTGAGGACATTGGCGAAGAAATTGATTTTGTGTCTGTTGACGTGTCATTTATTTCGCTTAAACTTGTACTACCCGTTGCAAAAACACTTCTTGCCGATAACGGCGAAATTGTCGCACTTATAAAGCCACAATTCGAGGCAGGACGTGAACAGGTCGGTAAAAAAGGTGTTGTAAAAGACATAAAGGTACACTATGAAGTTATAAAGAAAATTCTTGACTTCGCACGAAGTATTGATTTGCACGTTGCAGGTCTTTCATTCTCACCTATCAAAGGTCCGGAGGGCAACATTGAATATCTTGCATATTTGAAAAAAGCCGAATGTGAGGATAACATCACAGATGAAAAAATACAAGAAATAGTAGACAAATCACACAATCTGCTTTAAGAAAGGAATGAACAGAAATGCTTGCCGAAAATACAGTTTTAACAGGCAGACGTGCGATAACACGTTCATATGCAAAAATCAATCTTACACTTGACGTACTTTCAAAACGCGAAAACGGTTATCACGACATTAAAATGATTATGCAGACAGTATCACTGTTTGACCTTATTTTAGTCGATAAAATGCACAGGGGTATTTCTATTTCAACAAATTTGCCGTATTTGCCTTGCAATGAAAAAAATATCGCCTATAAAGCAGCAGACGCATTTTTTAAAGCGACAGGTATTCGAGGCGGTGCAAAGATTGTAATTCACAAAAATATACCCGTAGCCGCAGGGCTTGCCGGCGGCAGCGGTAATTGTGCGGCGGTTCTTACCGCAATGAATATGCTCCACGGCAATCCTCTTTCTAATGATGAGCTTATGCATATCGGTGCGTCACTCGGTGCAGATGTGCCGTACTGTTTTGACGGCGGTACACAGCTTGCGGAGGGTATCGGTGAAATTTTAAAACCGCTCTCCCCCATGCCGAATGCGTACATCTTACTTGTAAAACCGCCTATCAACGTATCTACGGCACTTATTTACGAACAAATCGACAACGCACCTATCGACATTCGTCCCGACACAGACGGAATGATTGACTCTTTAAATAATAACGACCTTTACGGCGTTGCAGACAGGCTTTGCAACGTTATGGAAAACGTGACCGCTAAAATGTATCCGATTGTCGGCGGTATCAAAACCAAAATGATTATGAACGGCGCCGTTAATGCCATTATGAGCGGTTCGGGTCCGACTGTTTTCGGTATTTTTGACGATTTTGAAAAGGCAAAAAAATCCGCTGACAGTTTTGCTTATCAGTTTAAGGACGTATTTCTTACGCAAATTTTAAATTAAACGAGGTGATTATTTTTGGAGAAAGACAAGGATATTATAGAAGTAATCATCGACGAACAACCGACAAACAATAAAAAAATCAAGTTTGCATATTGGGATAATCTCGCAAAGGATTTATCACCGCTGTTTATAAAAGTATCATCGGCAGTATGTATTATGATTGTTTTGGGAGTATTTTTTGTCGGCTTTTTCATACCGAAAAACGATAACAAAATAACAAAACAACTTGAAAAATTACAAAATACAAATTCGGAATATATTACGGCACAAAACAATTATTCATCGCTTTCCGATGAAATAAATACTCTTAATTCGGATTTAGCCGATAAGAAAAAAAACTATGAAGAATTTACAACGTCGCAAAACGGTCTTGAAAAAATAAATGACGAAAACGATAAACTCGAAAAGGAAAAAGAGGAATTGCAAAATTCAGTCAATACAAAGCAAAGCACACTCGATTCCTTGAATAACCGGGTATCATCGACTTCTCAATCAACCTTGACTTTGACATCAGGCACTTATACAGTAGGTGAAAATATAAAAGCGGGTAAATATACAATTATGGGTTCGGGAAGTATTGCGATTTCGTCATCAGGAAAAGCAAGAGTAAACTCGAATTTAACCGCTGACGGAAAAGATTACGTATTAAACGATGATGAAACAATAAAAATCAAGGGCAAGGCTCAATTTATTCCGATAAAATAATGAAAGGATATGACGATTATGACGCAAAAAAAATTATATGTTATAATACTTTCGTTTTTCACGATTATAATCGGTGTGGTTTGTTTTTCACTCGGCAACTATTTTGACACAAATTCTCTTGCAACAGAAAAACTGAAAACTCAAATATCTGCACTTGAAGAAAATACATCATCACTTACCGATACAAAAAATGATTTGGAAAATCAGATAAATGACCTAAATTCGGAATTGAGTACAAAAACCACCGTAAATAATTACTTTATGGAGGCAAAGAAAAAGAACGACAAATTAAAAAATGACATTACCGAATTAAATCAAAAGTCATCTGAACTCGACTCACAAATTGAGGAACTGCAAAATCAGAACTCGTCATTACAAACAACCGAAAAGACAGGCAAAACATATACATTAAAGAAAGACCAAAGCTATACTTGCCCGTCAGAAATCCCTGCCGGACGATACATCGCCACAGGTACGGGAACTCTTGTAATTTATTCATCAGGCGGTAAAGCTCGTGTAAGCGAAGATTTGGCCGTTGCTTATAATAATTCGTATTCCTTTACACTTTCCGAAAAAGAAAAAATCAAAGCAGCTGATGATATTAAATTAACCGAAATTAAATCAAATTAACAAAAGGGGACACTAAATGAACCGACCCCCAAAAGTTAGACCAAAAATCTAACTATTGGGAGGTCGGTTTTT
>ERZ773228.2888-NODE-2888-length-14942-cov-3.241822_pt1 | contig 14942 bp, 10 predicted proteins | sample MGYA00580524_ERZ773228 | MGnify/ENA primary metagenome ERZ773228 (study PRJEB29015, sample SAMEA2737768) | human gut metagenome | biome: human gut; feature: human-associated habitat; material: faeces | place: China | collected 2012 ... | reverse complement strand
GCTCATGGTCGTTGATCGGCGGCCCGCCCGCCCCGTGCAGGTTGAAGAACGAGTGGTGCGTGAGGTTGACGACCGTACGGCGGTCGGTCGTGGCCTCGTGTGTGACGACGAAGCTGTTGTCGTCGGTCAGCTCGTAGGTCATCGTAACCTTCAGGTTCCCGGGGTATCCCTGATCGCCGTCGGGCGAGAGGCAGGCCAATACGATCTTCTGCGGCGTCACCTCGACGACATCCCACACAACCATGTCGAAGCCCTTGGCACCGCCGTGCAGGCTGTTGGGGCCGTCGTTCAGGGGCAGCGTATACTCCTTCCCGTCGAGCGTAAAGCGCCCTGCGGCGATACGGTTGCCGTAACGGCCGATGGTGGCGCCGAGGAACCGCTCTCCGGTTTGATCGACGTAAGCGCCGAGGTTGTCGTGCCCCAGCACGATGTCCGCGAAATTGCCGTCGCGGTCGGGCACCCATAATTCGACGACGCGGCCGCCGAAATTGGTCACCGTCATCTCCAGCCCGCGGGCATTCCTCAACGTGTAAAGGTCGGTCGCCTTGCCGTCCACCGTGGAGCGGAAGGCGGCACGCGAGACCTGCGAATGCCGCGCGGAGCCGCATCCGGAAAGCATTCCTGCCATAAAAAATACGATTAATAAGTTCTGTTTCATTTTATTCGGGTTCGGGAGCCCCCGCCCGGGGCCGACGGCGCCTGCCGCCGGGCAGGGTGCTGTCAGTCGGTTACGACGGGGATGCGGATCAGCGTGAACGAGTGCGCCGGGAAGGCATAGGTGAACCGGTCGCCCCGCGCCTGCGCCTCTTTGGTCACGGTTTTCACGGCCTGACGGGTCATCGAGTTCTCGGCCTTGATGTCGGGGCCGTTGACCTCGTATACCGTCGCCTTGCCGTCGAAACGTCCTGTCTGGCAGAGGATGTCGGTCGTGATGGCCTGCTCCCGGTGGCGGTTGGTGACGTTCACGATCACTTCGCCGGCCTCGTTGTCATAGGCCGCCGATACGTCGAGGTAAGGGATCCGCTCCCTGCCCAGCGCATAGGTGTCGCAGTCGACGAAGGTGTCGAGAGACGTGCCGTGGCAATGCGTGGCGAAGAGCTGCAACGGGTAGAAGATCGTCTGGTACCACGAACCATCCTTGGTGGAGAAGATCGGGGCGATGACGTTGACCAGCTGCGCCATGTTGGCCATCTTGACCACATGGGCGTTGCGGACGAAGATGTTGAGGAAAGTCGATACCACCAGCGCATCTTCGAGGTTGTAGACCTCCTCGTTGCCCTCCTCGCCCTTGGCGCGGTACCATACGTTGTACTCGTCGAAGGCGATGTAGATCGGATCCTTGCGTTCGGCCTTGGTCATCGCCTCGGCGATCAGCCCCTCGGTGATGCGGATAGCCTTCTCGGCGAAGCGCGTCGTGGCCATGAACTTGTAATAATCGTTGCTCCGGTTCTCGACGTAGTTGTGCAGGGCGATGTAGTCGGCGTGATTCTTCAGGTACTCCAGCACGGTACGGTTCCAGTCGATCCAGTTGCCGTTGTAGTCGCTCGACCCGGCCACGACAAGTTTGATGTCCCGGTCGATCCACTTCATCAGTTTGGCCGTCTCGAGGGCGAACTTGCCGTAATCCTCGGCGTTCTTGTGCCCCATCTGCCACTGGCCGTCCATCTCGTTGCCCAGGGCCCAGTATTTCACCTTGTGGGGTTTCTCGTAGCCGTTACGGCGGCGCAGGTCGGACCAGTAGGTGCCTTTCTCGACATTGCAGTACTCGACCCAGTTGCGGGCTTCGTCCATCGTCCCCGTGCCGAGGTTCACGCAGAAATAGGGCTCGGTGTCGGCACGGCGGCACCACTCGACGAACTCATCGGTGCCGAACGCGTTGCTCTCGCGGAAGCCCCATGCCAGGTCGATGCGCGTCGGGCGCCCGGCCTGCGGGCCGATGCCGTCCTCCCAGTGGTAGCCCGAGACGAAGTTGCCGCCCGGCCAGCGCACCAGCGATGTGCGAAGCGCCCGCGTCGCTTCGAGCACGTCCCGGCGGTAGCCCTTCTCGTCCGAAAGGGGCGATCCGGGCTCGTAAAGCCCGCCGTAGATGCAGCGGCCGAGGTGCTCGACGAAGTTGCCGTAGATATTCCGGTCGATTTCGCCCTTTTGGCGTTCGATGTCGACCTTGATTCGGGCATTGCCCGTTTTCCCGCGCGCCCAAAGCCCGCCGGGGATCAGCACGGCGGCCACGAGCGCCATGGTTCTTTTCAGATTCATAGTCTTCGGTTTTTCAGGGTTATTCATCCAGCACCACGATCGTATAGGAATAGGGCGCTATGTCGACAGTCTGCGCAGCCCGGGCCGGCAGTTCCCGCCCGACGGGGGCGATGCGGCGCGGCTCTTCGGGGGTGTTCACCGCGTCGAGGTCGCCCGAGAGCGAAACCATGCGGGCTTGGGAAACCTTCCCCATCCCGTCCACACGCAGGCCCACACGCAGCGGCTCGGCACCCGTATTGGCGATATGGAGCACGACGCTCCCCGCCTCGCGGCTGCGGGTTGCCGTCACGTCGAGCACCCCGTCGGCGCCCTCGACCCCGCAGCCGACCGTCAGGGGACGGTGGTGTGCCGCAGCCATCTGCTGCGCATAATAGGGGGGCATCCCCCACACCTGGGACGGGGTGAAGAAAACCTGCCCCTGATCCCAGCCGTTGTCGTTTTGCCGGTAGGGTTGCAGGGCATTGGCCGCGCAGGAGGTCAGCACGAAGTCGCCCATGCGGCGCACGGCGTTCTGAAGCGTGACGTGTCCCAGCACGCGCTGCATGTCGTGGCGGTTGCCGTTCTCCTCGAAGATGGCGCATTTCATCGTGGTGGAGGGGTTCCACCTGAGGAACAGCTCGCGCATACGGCGCAGTTCGGCCTCGACCTCCCGGCCGCTGGCGAGCTGGTCGACCCACGGATGGTAGTCCCAATAGTCGGCTTTGCCGTCCAGGGCACGGAACGTCCGTTCCATGCTCGGCGAATCGGCACGCCACCACGCCGTGGAGATCAGTTTCACCGACGGGTCTTTACCCTTGATGGCGTCGTGCAGCAGGTTGAAGCGCTCGACATAGTGGTCGTATTCGTCGGCACGGTCGCCGTTGAAGAGCACCTCCTCGTTGCCGATGCCGATATATTTCACGCCGTAAGGCTCGGGGTGGCCGTTCTCGGCACGCCGGCGCCCCCACTCCGACGTCACCGGGCCGTTCAGGTACTCGATCATGTCGGCCATATCCTGGGGCGTCTCTTCGATATTGACCGCAAAGGCCGCCGTGAAGCCCGCCTTCTCGCAGAATTGCAGGAAATCCTCGATGCCGAAGCCGTTGGTCGACCAGCGGTACCAGTGCCCGTGGTAGGGCGGCCGCTTGTCACGGTCGCCGATCATCTTCTTGAAGCGGTAACCGGAAATGTTGATCATCGTACCGCCGTAACGCAGGAAGGTCAGCCCCTGGTCGACCATCGCCTGCCCGATGTCACCCCGCAGCGGCAGGCTGCGGAAGCGGTCTTCGCCCGTGGACATCAGCGTCACCTGATCGGCCTGCACCCTGCCGGGGCGGTCGAGGTAGAGGGCGAAGCGGGCATCCCCGTCCGCTGCGGCGGCAGTCAGTTCGAACGGAAATTTCTTCCAGGCCGCACCGATGCCCGTGATACGCTGCGAGGCATATTCCTTCGTGCCGTCGGCACTCTGCAACGCCACGACCACATCGCCCGACCCGCGCAGGTAGAGGCGCCCTTCGAACATCTGCCCCTTGCGCACGGCAATGCCCCAGCGGTTCAGTCCGGCATTGGCGATGCCGACGGTTCCCGTCCCGGAGACGAATTCCACGCTCTGCGAGCATGCGCCGTTATAGGCGTCCCCCGCCTCGTGGCGGTAGGCAGCCACGGCACCGCCCGTCGAAAAGGCGTCCCACTGCCGGCTGACCTGCACGGCCGGCGTCGTGCGGAACACGAGTTTGCGCGACGCACCGTCGGCCGTAACCTTCACGTTGCGGAACCGTGCCTCGGAATTCCACGTACGCAGGGCGACCCTGCCCCTGGCCAGCACGGGATCGTCGTCCTCGGCACGGAGCACGCAAGCCCCGTTCAGGAAAACCTGCAACGTGCGGCCGTCGGTCTTGAATCCCAGCCTGTTCCATTGTGCGGGGTCGCACGACACGGCAGCATCGGCGATCGGCGTGAAATTGTTCTTATGCTTGCCCAGCACGACCTTACGGCCGTCGGCCGCAAGGCTTATCTCGTAGCCGTGGAAATTGTCGGCGCCGTTGCCCGGCTCCGAAACCCCGGCCAGCAGACCGGCATTGTCGCCACCGCCGCCGCGGGTGAATTTCAGTTCGGTCTCGACCTCGCCCGCAGCCATCTCCAGCGGGTCATAGACCAGCTTGGCACCCGCATGAGCGGCACAGAGCAGCTCGTCGCCGACAACCTGCCACTCCCCTTCGTAGGCCGAGCAGTCATCGAAAAGGGGGTTGGGCACGGGCTCCTCGAAACTCTCGCCGAAGATCCGCTGGTCGTAAAGGCCTCCGTAAATCTCGTGGTTGACGTCTTCGATGCAGGCCCCGTAAAGCCAGGGGGTGACGCTGCCCTCGACTTTCGACGCATCGACCGTGATCGTGGCGTCCGTTGCGCCGCCCGCACAGGCGGCGGCCATGGCGGCACACAAGGCCGCGAGGGGAATTTTTTTCAGGGAACGGTTCATATGTCCGGGTTTTTATTTTACCAGTTCTTTCTGTATCTGTTCGAGCGATTTGTCCTTGGTCTCGGGGAGCTTTATCGCAAAGATAAGGCTGCCGAGGGCAATAAGCGCGAAAAATCCGAAGATATAGGTGCCGCCGACCGAAAGGAAGACCGGGAAGAACCACGACAGCAGCGCCGACCACACCCAGTGGGTCATGCTGCCCAGCACCTGCCCCTTGGCACGCACCGAATTGGGGAAGACCTCGGAAATGACCACCCAGATCGTAGCGCCCAGCGACACGGCGAAGAAGGCGATGTAGCCCATCAGGCAGACGAGCATGTAGTAACCTTCGAAGCGTTCGAGCCAGAAGCCGCGCGCCACGAGCACCAGCGAGACGAACATCCCCACGGCACCTACGCCGATGAGCTTCTTCCGCCCCACCCTGTCGATGAGGAACATGCCCAGCATGGTGAACGTGAGGTTGGTGACGCCGATCATGATCGACTGCATCATCGCCCCCTCGCGGAAGACGCCCGACATCTCGAACAGGCGCGGCGCATAGTAGAGGATGGCGTTGATCCCCGTGAGCTGGTTGAACGTCGAGATGAGGAACGCCAGCAGGATGGGGATGAAATATTTCTTCCGGAAAAGCCGCTCGCCCGTACCGCCCGCCCCGGCGAGCGAGGCGCGGATTTCGGCCATTTCGGCTTCGACATTCTCGCGCGTGGTACGTTCGAGCACGCGGCGCGCCTCGGCGTCACGGCTGCGGATAAGCAGCCAGCGGGGGCTTTCGGGCACGGTCGTCAGCAACAGGCCGAAGGCCAGTGCCGGGACGGCCTCGATGCCCAGCATCCACTGCCAGTCGTGGGGAATCCCCACGATCCAGTAGTTGGTCAGGTAGGCGATGACGATGCCCAGCACGATGTTGAACTGGAAGAAGGCCACGAAACGCCCGCGCCAGTGCGACGGGGAGATCTCGGCGATATACATCGGCCCCACGACCGACGAGGCGCCGACGGCCAGCCCGCCCAGGAAGCGGAAGATCATGAACGAATACCAGTCGACGATCAGGGCGCTGCCCAGGGCCGAGATCAGGTAGAGCCACGCGATCGCCTTGAGCAAGCGCAGGCGCCCGTAGCGTTCGGCGGGGCCGCCGCAGACCAGGGCGCCGACGATGGTGCCGATAAGCGCCGTGGCGATCGTGAAGCCGTGCGCGAAGTCCGAGAGCGCATAGACCCCCTGGATCGCCTTTTCGGCACCGGAGATCACGGCCGTGTCGAAGCCGAACAAAAGGCCGCCGAGCGAAGCGACGAAGGCGACATAAAACATGAAGCCTTTAACGGATGTTTTCATATCAGGTCGGATTAGTTGGTTTTCAGTTTCGGTTCACGCCGGTTCAGAGGCCGAATTCGATCCGGTCGATCACATGGTCTGGTAACATTCGTCCAGTTCGACGAAATAGCCGCTCCAGCCCCAGACGCGCACGATCAGGTTGCGGTGCCGCTCGGGATGCACCTTGGCGTCGAGCAGCTTTTCGCGGCTGACGGTATTGAGCTGCAACTGGTGGCCGCCCAGGGCGATGTAGGTCTTGACGAGCATGCCCAGTTTGCGGACGCTCTCCTCGTTGTTGAAGACCGACCGGTCGAACTCGAGGGTCAGCGGCCCGCCGTTGACCACATCCTCCAGACGCGGTTTGGTGAAGGATTTGATGACCGATACGGGCCCGCGCTGGTCGATGAACAGGCTCGGCGAATAGTTGGCGGGGATCATCTCCCCGGCACTGCGGCCGTCGGGCGTGGCACCGAGGCCTGCGGCATGGAAAACATAGTACATGGCCGTACCGGTGCCGGCGCGGTAGATGCCGCCCCGCTCGTTGCGGCGCCCTTCGAGCGCACGTGCGAACGATGCGAGCAGGTCGCGCCCGATGGAGTCGGCATAGTCGTCGTCCTGCCCCATCTTGGGAGCCTCCCGACGCAGCAGGCGTTGTAATTCGGGTGCGCCGCGGAAGTCGTCCTCCAGCGCCGAGAGCAGCGTCGGGGCGTCGAAACGGCGCTCCTCGAAGTAGAATTTGCGCAGCGCCGCCAGCGAGTCGGCCGCCGTGGCAATGCCCGTGCCGTGCAGACCGTAGTTGTTGTAGCGCGAGCCGAGCGAAATGTCCTGCGCCCGTTCTATGGTGCCGTCCATCAACAGCGACATCATCGGTGCGGGGGCGATGTAGAGGTTGCGGTGCTTGCGGCAGACGGCGTCGGCCTTTTCGGCGATCTTCCGCTCTACACGGCCGTAGAAGGCCGCATAATCGGGGCATTCCTCCAATTCGGGCAACACCTCGCGCACGCAGCCGATGAGCGACACGGCGTCGATGTTGGGGATGTCCATCGCATGGTTGGGGATGATGAACTCCCAGCAGGCGGCCACGACATAATTGCGGGCGTCCTGCTCCGAGTACCCTTTCTTCATGAGGCCCGGGACGACCACGTCGTCGTTGCTGTACTGCGGGAATCCCAGCCCCTTGCGGGTGAGCTGCGACCCCAGGAAGAAGATTTCGTCGGGCGTATCCGCGTCGACGCGGATGTTGATCTTGGGGTCGATCAGCTCCAGTTCGCAGCTGGCCCGCAGGCACATCTCCGAGAGGCGGTTGAAAAGGTAGTCGCCGTTTGCGGCGCGGCCGCCCAGCACCATGCTCTGGCCGTTGTCGCCCTGCTGCATACCGGGATAGAGGTCGCTGTCCTTGTTGCATGCGAGGAAGAACTCTTCCACCAGGTCGAACGCCTCCTCCTCGGTCAGCACGCCGCTGTCGATGTCATGGCGGAAATAGGGGTACATGTACTGGTCGAAACGCCCCAGCGTATTGTGGTAATTGCCGGCCTCCCAGATCGCGAAATGGAGGATGCGCAGCAGTTGCAGCGCCTCGCGCAGCGACCGGGCGCCGCGCGTACGCACGGCCTCGAGCACTTGGGCCGTATCCGTCTGCCCCGCCTCGCGGGCATGGGCGGCGTAACGCCCCGTAAGCTCCTGCACGGCCTCGATGCAGAGCGCCACCGACCCCAGGAAGATACGCTGTTCCTGGCCGAGCGAATCGTCCGCCAGGCGGGACGCGATTTCGGCCTTCCGGGCATCGAGCCCGAGGCGGATGGTGGTTTCGTAGTCGGGCGATATGTTGCAGACCGTCCCGCGCTCGTGGATGTAGTGCGACGCCTTGATCCCGTCCCACTCCTGCGGGGTGAAGATTTCGGGCACTTCGGTAACGGTGCGGGTGAATACGATCTTCTCGCCCGGCAGGATCACGGGCTGTTCGGCACGCATCAGGGCTGCGAGCATCTCCGCCGAGCGCCTCACGGGCGGCATTCCGGCCGCTGCAAACCCGATATTGAGGTTGTCCAGCCCGAGCCGGGCCGGGGTACGGCGCAGGACATGGTGCTCTTTGCGGAGGATATAGCCGCGCAGGTTTTCGATTCTGGGATTCATTGTATGAGTGTTTTAAGATTGTAGTCGCTGAAAACGTCGTGGACACGGGGCTCCGCCCCGGTATCGAAACCGGGGGCATACGTCCGGCCGATCATGGCGTACTTCGCCCCGGCGGTCTTGTGGTAGCGCAGGATCTCGACCCGCTCCAGCCCCGGGGCATCCTTGATCAGCAGGCAGGTCTGCAACATGTTCTCCCGCGTATCGTTCACCCCGGGGATCAGCGGGATGCGGACGACGAACGGCCGGCCCGAAGTGCACAGCCATGCCAGGTTGCGCAGGATGGGGGCATTGTCCACCCCCGTCCAGCGGCGGTGCTGCACCGGGTCGGCGTGTTTCACGTCGAACAGCACCAGATCGGCGTGCCCCGCCACCCGGCGGAAAACATCCGGCGCGGCATAGCCGCTCGTCTCGACGGCCGTATGCACCCCCGCGGCCTGCAACGCGGCAAGCACCTCTGCCGCAAATGCGGCCTGCAGAAGCGGCTCGCCACCCGTGAGCGTCACACCGCCGCGGTTCATGGCATATACCGCCTTGTTGCGCAGCAGTTTGCCGGCCAGCTCCCCCGAGCAGATCGCGTACCCGCACATCGTGCGGCCGTCGCGGCGATCCATATACTGCGGCTCGGGGGAAATGCCCTCGGGATTGTGGCACCAGGTACAGCGAAGCGGGCACCCTTTCAGGAAAACGGTGGTGCGGATACCCGGCCCGTCGTGTATGGCGAACTCCTCGATGCTGAAAACGATCCCTTTCTCCATTGCGCTGTACGATCTTTTGGGCAAATATAAATAAAATTTCGTCATACTGGTACGAACTGGTATGCTTTTTTTTTATTTTTCGTACCGGTTCGTACCGATATTACCCGATTTTACGTATATTTGCACGACATTGCGTGTGCAAAGCCATGAAAAACAACGAATCGAAATACAAACAGGTCGTCAACTTCGTCATCGACGGCATCGCCGAAGGGAAGCTCCAGAAGGGGGACTGGATACCCTCGATCAACGAATTCCGCGAGAATTACCACCTCTCGCGCGACACGGTATTCGCCGGGCTGAGCGAACTCAAATCGCGCGGCATCATCGCCTCGACGCCCGGCGTGGGCTACTACATCGCCTCGGCGCGAATCCCCTCGGAACAGAATATTTTCCTGCTCTTCAATGAATTCAACGAATTCAAGGAAGACCTCTACAACTCGTTCATGGAGCACGTCGGCAAAGGCGTAAGCGTAGACCTCTATTTCCACAACTACAACCGCAGGGTCTTCGACGCGCTGGTGACCGACGCCAACGGCAAATACACCACCTATATCATCATGCCGGGCAAGTTCACCGGCATCGGGCCGCTGCTCGAAAGCCTCTCGGGGCGGGTGTTCCTGCTCGACCACTTCCACCCCGAACTGCTGGGCAGGTATTCGTCCGTGGCGCAAAACTTCGAAAAGGACACCTACGAGGCGCTCTGCCACGGGCTGCGGCATATCCGCAAATACGAACGGCTGCTGATGGTGCAGCACGAAAAAAAGGAGCCGCAGGAGCGCTACGACGGACTGGTGCGCTTCTGTGCGGAACACGGGTTCGGGCACGAATACCTCGCCTCGATCCGCGACCGCGAAATCCGCGAAGGCGACCTGTTCATCCTCGTCAGCGACCGCGACCTGGTGACGCTGCTCAAGCAGGCCGAGCGGCAGCAGATGACGCCCGGCCGCGAATTCGGCATCATTTCGTACAACGACACGCCGCTCAAGGAGATCCTCGCGGGTGGGATCACCACCCTCTCGACCGACTTCCGCCAAATGGGGCTGACGCTGGCGCAGCTGATCTCCCAGAAAGGCATCCGCAACATCGAGAACCCCTGGATGCTCAACATCCGGCGCTCCCTGTAAAACGGCAACGGGCTGCAATTCCGGGCACCCTGCGGGCGAAGCGGCGGACTGACGGGCTGACGGGCAAATGAGTCGGAGGACTGGCAGACCGATGAACCGATGGGCTGATGGGCAGGCAGACTGCCAGCCGAGGGAAAAGGCCTGGGCACACGTCCGAAAAACAAACATCCCGCACATATGATGTGCGGGATGTTTTTATTTCTTCGCCCTGCGCAACTCTTTCGCCCTGCGCTGCGCCTCCTGCGCTTCGGCCCGCTGTTCCAGCACCTCCTTGCGGGATCGGAACTTTTCCCGCCCCGACAAGACCCGCTCTTCATAACGCCGCTGTCTGAGCCTTCCCAACCAGTCGGGCGCCAGCACGACCGAGACATACCCGATCGCCTGTCCCGCGCAGTAACACCCGACCTGCGCCCACAAATTCCCCTCGAACGCCCCGACGGGCAGCATCCGGTATTCCAGCCAGGGAAACAGGGCGAACATCACCAGCAGCATGGCTGCATCGAGCCGTTCGTTGCGCGACCACCCGAGCCTGCGCCACCCTAAGAGGATAGCCAGCAGGTTGATGCACAGCATGGAGGGAATAAGCATCCGGGGCGTAAGCAGCGACACCCCGGGACGGAACAGGATGACATAAAGGCCCGGCACGGCGGGCAAGACGAGCTGTGCGGCAAACAGCCCTATTTTCATTCGTTCGGTTTTCATAGAGATACGGAGATCGGGGCACCCTCCGATACGGCACATCGAATATAGGAAAAAATCCCGGACGGTGCAAATCGCCGTCCGGCTTTTCGTCCGGCAAAGCGAAACAAAATCCCGGCGAGCGAATCGCCGGGATCTGCCTCTGTCCGGCAGGCTCCAAGTCACCGGATACCGGACATATCTGTCCCTCTGAAAGGGATTTGCGGAACGGATCCTGAATTCCCGACGGAACAGGGAACCTCCTCCGCGGGAAGCCTACCCTAATTTCATGACATCGTCGATGCCCATGTCCTTATAGGTGGTTGCCAGCTCCTCGCTGCGGTCGGAAATGACCAGCAGCTTGTCGCCCAGCTTGAGTTCCGTCTTACCCTGCGGCACGAAATACTCGCCGTCGCGGCAGACCATCATCACCAGCGTATTCTCGGGGAGGGTGATGTCCTTGAGCGTATGCCCGCTTTCGAGCATCGTCTCGTTGACCTCGACCTCCGTAAGCGCCGACTTCATGTCCTGGTGCATGTCGACGCTGAAGGCCGACTCGCGCTCCTCATAGGCCAGCCCCAGCAGGTTGGCCATGCCGCTCACCGTAGTGCCCTGCACCAGCAGCGAAATGATCGTCCCCAGGAAAACCACGTTGAACAGCAGCCCGGCATTCTCCACATGCGCCATCAGCGGATAGATGGCGAAGAGGATAGGCACGGCGCCGCGCAACCCGACCCACGACACGTAAAGCCGCGCCTTGGTCGTAAACTTACGGAACGGGAGCAGGCAGGTGAAGACCGTCAGCGGACGCGCCACAAGGATCATGAACGCCCCGACCAGCCCGCCGAGGATCAGCACCCGGGGTTCGAGCAGTTCGTTGCTGTTCACGAACAGGCCCAGCGTGAGGAACATCACGATCTGCATGAGCCACGTGAACCCGTCGAAAAAGACGGTCAGCGGCCGTTTCTGTTCGAGTTTATGGTTGCCGATAACCAGACCCGAAAGGTAGACGGCCAGGTAGCCGTTGCCCTTGATCAGGTCGGTGAAGGCGAACGAGAAGAAGATGAATGCCAGCAGGAGTACCGAGTAGAGCGAATGGTTGGCCAGCTTGATGCGGTTGATCGTCCATACGGCCAGCCGCCCGATCAGGTACCCGGACAGGGCGCCCACGACCATCTGCACCACGAAAAAGACTACGCTCATACCCAGGCCGACGCCGGACGAGGTATTCGACACGACGCTGATGAGCAGGATGGTCATCATGTATGCCATCGGGTCGTTCGAACCGCTCTCCAGCTCCAGCAGCGGGCGCAGGTTTTGTTTGAGCCCCTGTTTCTTGCTTCGCAGGATGGAGAAAACCGACGCCGAGTCGGTCGAGGACATCGTGGAGGCCAGCAGCAGCGCCAGCGCGAACGGTATTTCGATCCCCAGCCACGGAGCCACCAGCCACACGAAACCGGCCAGCACGAACGCCGTCATGACCACACCGACCGTAGCCAGTACGACGCCCGGGCCGATGATGGGTTTTATCTCCGAGAACTTCGTGTCCATACCGCCCGTGAAGAGGATAATACACAAGGCGATCATACCCACGAACTGGGTCATCTCGACCGAACGATACGAGATGAAATTCAAACCGAACAACATGCCCACCCCGAGGAACAGCAACAGCGCGGGGGCCCCGAAACGATACGCGACCTTACCGGCCATCACCGCCACGAAGAGCAGCAATGCGCCTACCAATACTACATTTTCACCACTGATGTCTATCATTCTTCTCCGTTTATGTTACGTTATGCTTTATCTACTATGTTCAGCCTGGTCAGCGGCTTGTACTCCAGGTCGGCGTACTCGAACGCCTGCATGGCTGCAAAACTGTTGTCGGGCGTACGGTAGAGGGCCACCGTGAGCGCCGGGACATTCGCGCGTGCCAGCCCCAGCAGCCGGTCTACGGCGCCGTCCTCCACCGACTGCACCACATCGGCACGGACGCCCCGGTCGAAGTAGAGCTCCTCGAAAACGAGGTAGCAATGCTTGTCCTTGTGGAAAGGCACGCCCCCCGAGCCGAAGAGCTGGATCGCAGCCATGACCATCCCCGAGAGGATCAGCAGCCCGCCGATGAAAACGATCGCCGAACGCATGTTGTTCGTGAGCTCCGCCCCGTACATATTATTCACTACCACCAACGCAACGCCGGCGATGAACAGCACGGCAGCGCGCAACTGGGACTTACGGCGTTTTACCACAACGCCCCCGGGCAAGGCGTACATCGCCTCGCAAATTTTATTCCTATCCATATCTTTTTCATTATTAATCGTTTGTATTTCCTTTGTAAACCGGTAAAATACAACACGCTAAATAATGAGCCGGCGCAGGCGGTAGACGTAGTAGTCTACGGCATGCAGGCCGACGGACAGGTCAGAAGATTTGAATTCCGAGGTTACTTTCACGACACCCGCCTCGAACCGGTTCGCCGCAAAACGGTCGGCGTTCTGGCCGGTTTCGGATCCGCCGCGTTGGGAAACGGGCACGACCGGGGCAGGAGATACTTCCCCCGCCACGCGGGGCAAATTCAGGTCGGCATTGTACTCGCGCTCGCAACGCCATTGGTCGTGGGAAGCGCGGTCGACCGAAATCGTGACGGCGGCATGCTCCGCAACGGACGCAGGAATCCCCCTGCCGCCCGTTTCGTAGAACAGGCAACACAGCAAGCCCGACAGTATGATCGCGATTTTACGCATGCCTGAATTTCGATCGGCAACAAAGATAAAAAAAATCCGGCAAACATCACGCCTCTGCGGGGCAAAAAGAACTTATTGGGGGATAAAAATATACGTAATCGTCCCTTGCTGGCGTGCCGGGGCGGAGTCGTCGATGTTGAAACGCGATCTGCGGGCCGAACCGAGCGCCGAAGAGCGCATACACTCGTCCCCGCCTTCAACCACCCGGGCGTTCGTCACGTCGCCCGCACGGTTGACCGTAATCTCGACCACCACTTCGCCGCCGCCTTCGCATTTGTAGGCCGGGACGGCCAGGTAGCGGGACGTCCGCACCGGATTGGTCAGCGAAAAGGAGACCGTGACGCGCCCCTTGACCTTGCGATCCTGATGCTCGGAATCCTCCCCGGCGCCGCGGCGCTGGCGGATGGCGCGCTCCTCGGCGAGCCCCTGTTCGTAAGCCTCGCGGTTGGCGCGCATGCGCTCCTCGGCCGCTGCGGCGGCGTCGTTGAGCGCCGCGGCATTGGTACCACGGTCGTCCCTGAGCTTTTCGTTCAGCGCATTTTCGTTCGAAACCTGGTTCTGGATGCTCCGCCAGTCGATCGGGTCTTTCTCCTGCCGTTCGCGCGCCAGCCGTTCCAGCCGGTCGCGCTCCTGTTCCAGCTCGGCCAGCGTCTGCAGGTCGATATACATCCCCTGGGCATGGGGCTTGCGGCCGACGACGATCTTCGACGAAACGAAGGCGATCATCAGCACCAGGTAGGCGATGAGCGTCACGCACAACCCGATGCGGTGGTCGTACGTCCACGAGCCGGCATCCTGCTTCCGGTTCTCGAAAGGCAGGCGCAGGCGGGGGCGTTTGACTCGTTTTTCCGGTTCCGGCGTCGGCATGGCATATCTGTATTTTCCGCACAAAAATACTGTTTTTTTCCGAAATATCCACCCCCGCCCGCGGCGATGCCGCAATATACCCCAACTTTTTATAATAACCGCCTGTGTACTTTTTATTAAGAAAAAATTTTTATCTTTGCGCGTAAATAATCGGAAACACTGCTTATGTCAACAAAACAACAAACGCTGAAGGCCCCGATCTCATTCTCCGGCAAGGGCCTCCATACGGGTGTCAAGGTAACCATGACCGTCAATCCCGCCGAAGTCGACACGGGGATCGTATTCCGCCGCACCGACATCGAAGGGCAACCCATAATCCCCGCACTCTGCGACTACGTCGTAGACACTTCGCGCGGCACGACCATCGAATCGGGCGGCCACCGCGTAAGCACCATCGAACACATCATGTCGGCGCTCTGGACGCTGGGCGTGGACAACGCCGTCATCGACATCGACGCCCCCGAGACCCCCATCATGGACGGTTCGGCCTGCGCCTATGCCAAGGCCATCACCGAAGCGGGCGTGGCCGACCAGGAGGCCGAACGCAAATTCTACCACGTGACCGAAAAGATGGTCTACACGATCCCCGAGAAGGGCGTGGCCATCATCCTCTACCCCGACG
>ERZ773228.2838-NODE-2838-length-15157-cov-3.203086_pt1 | contig 15157 bp, 15 predicted proteins | sample MGYA00580524_ERZ773228 | MGnify/ENA primary metagenome ERZ773228 (study PRJEB29015, sample SAMEA2737768) | human gut metagenome | biome: human gut; feature: human-associated habitat; material: faeces | place: China | collected 2012 ... | reverse complement strand
GACTCACAATAACAGGGAGTTCGTTGCGGACAATGTTGACGTGTTCCGTACTCCCGATAATATCACTTTCGTGTGTCAGCCGATTGGCGAAGCATACGATCGGCTTTTCAAGGAATCAACCGAGCGTTATAATGCTAAACAGAAACGTAATGACCGCAAGGTTCACGGCAGCTACTATGAGCATCTTTTTGGAGTAAAACCTTGCAATACTGTCCGAACTGCCGCCGACAAACGAAAGAGCTTTTATGAGGACGTAGTTCAGATCGGCAAAAAAGAAGATTCGGGGTACAACGCCGAGGATTTTCAGCTCGTTGCCGACTGCCTGAAAGAGTATATGGAAGGTTTCCAAAGTCGTAACCCGAACTTTTACGTTTTTAACGCTGTCCTGCACATGGACGAGGTAACGCCCCATTTGCACATTGACTACATTCCTGTCGGTCACTACAAGCGAGGGCAGGACACGCAGAACGGTATCGCTCAGGCTCTCAAAGAAATGGGGTATGGCGAGGGTAAACAGGCAATTGCCCGTTGGCGAACTGCCGAGGTCGAGGTGCTGAATAAAATCTGCTTTGAACATGGTATCAAGCCTCTTGCTCCAGAAAAGGCGAGAGGGACGTTAGAGATACCGGAATACAAGGAGAAGCGCAGACAGGCAGATGAACTTGCTTTGCAAAACGCTCAGGTAGAAGCGGAGCTTGGCGAGAAGCGTGAAATACTCAAAGTTGTCAAGGAGAAAACTGCTAAACTTACGGAGATAGACGGTATCGAAACAGGCAAGACCGTATTCGGCGGTAAGGTCACAGTGTCGCAGGAGGACTGGCAGAACGTCACTGATCTTGCAAAGAAAGAAGTTGCAACGCAGAAGCAGACCAAGAAGCTCCGCAAGGAACGTGATGAAGTTGTTCGAGAGCGTGACGAACTGAAAGCAAAGCTGTCGGCAGTTTCCTCGGAGCTTGCTACATATAAGAAGAAAGAGGAGGATGCTCGTTATTTCTCCCGTGAGAAGATGAAAAAAGAAGCAACCCGAATCAGCCGTGAGGACGAGTTATCACGTGAACTGAAAAAGGCTAAGGCTTTTATTTCTGCCTGCGGACTGAGTGTCGATTATCAGCAATTTAGGTATAACAGCACCACAAGAAAGAATGTGCTGGAATAAGGAGGAAAACACTATGATTATCAGAAGTAAAGACAAGGTTCAGGTAGGCGGCAAGAACAAGCCCGTATGGGTGCTCGACACCGATGCACTGACCGTCACCTACAACACACCAGATGCTGAGCCGAGCGTGACAACATTCAGCTCCGATCACATCAAGTATCATCTGCACTATTCGGCGGAGTACCGTCCTACAAGGCTGAAAAAGCTCGTCAACGACGGAACGATACTCGGCTACCTGACCGAGCTTGACCGTTCCGTAGCGGAAACCATTGAGCGTCAGGTCGGAAAGATGCTTGAAAATGATGTGGAGTATATCAGAGCCGTGGCGGTCGGTGATCTTGCAAAAGCGAGAGGTCTGGAGAACATGGATCGCCTGATTGCCAGAGATCCTGTGTATGCGGCTATGGTGTATGTGTGATGAATAAATAAGATACTGCCGTCTGAGAACTTCTATTTCAGACGGCAGTATTTGTTATAGGCGTAGATTTTTTTGTGTTTTTCTATTGAAAAAACGGAAAATATGTGGTATAATCAAGATATAAGTTCAGCGAAAGCGGAGATTTATTCCACAATCATTTCTTTCTGGAGCGTGTTTGAATGGCAATTAGTTATAAAAAACTATGGAAAGTACTTATAGACAGGGATATGAAGAAAAAAGACCTGTGTGCAGCTGCAGGGATTAGCCATACTTCTATGGCAAAATTGGGAAAAAACGAAAATGTTACAACAGATGTATTGTTAAAGATATGTCACGCTCTTAATTGTGACATTGGTGACATTATGGAAATAATTTCAGATAACAAAGTTGAGTAAAGGTATAAGAAGAATATGACTACAAAAGAAATAGCTGCATTATGGGAAGTATCAGAAACATGGGTTACCATACTGTGCAAAGATAATCGAATTCCTGGAGCAATTAAAGAGGGCGGAAGATGGAATATCCCTGCCGATGCACAAAAGCCAAACGATGCAAGAATTACTCGTGAAAAAGGAGAAGCACGCTTTAGATTTATTGATTTATTTGCTGGTGTCGGAGGATTCCATCAAGCGATGCGATATTTGGGCGGAAAATGTGTTATGGCTGCCGAAACAAATCAAGAATGTGTCAAAACATATAAGCTCAATTATAAAATAGATGAGAAAGAAGTTCGTGGCGATGTAAATAAGATTGATCCTGAGACAATAGCTCCGTTTGATGTGCTTTGTGCAGGATTCCCGTGTCAGCCATTTAGTAAGGCGGGAGCACAAAAGGGCTTTAAGGATGAAACAAGAGGAAATCTATTCTATAAAATAATGGATATTCTGGACGGGCATCCAGAAGTAAAATTTATTATACTGGAAAATGTACGAAATCTTGCTGATAAAACCGAGAATTGGGATATTATTACCACCGAATTAACAAAACGGAACTTCTATATTACTGAAACACCGATTATACTATCACCATCAGATTTTGGCATACCTCAGATACGAGAACGAGTTTATATACTTGGTATCAGAAGAGATATAAGAAATCAGCAGATATTGACAAATGGCTTTATTCATATTGAAGATCTGCAACTCGATAAGCATTTCAAAAAATGTAAAATGGGCGATGCTTGGTCAATTCTTGAAGATGAAGTGGACGATAGTTATATTATATCAGAGGAAAAAGAACAGATGATTTTGGCTTGGGAAGAATTCAGGAAAGCTACTAATATAAAGGTCATCGGTTTCCCCATATGGATAGATAGCTTTGGTGTAGGAAATGATGATACAGATGATGTATACTCTTCTCAGGGATATGATGATATGCCAAAATGGAAACAGAATTTCCTGAGACATAATAGAGAACTCTATCTTGAACATAGGGATTTTATTGACAAATGGATAGAAAAATATGATATGCTTACCAAAATCAAACTATACAAAAAATTTGAATGGAATTGCGGTGCAGATGTAGATGATATTCATAATGCACTGATTCAGGTGAGACAATCTGGAATACGGGTAAAACGACCTACATTCTATCCTTCCTTGGTAGCAATTGTGAATACCCCTATTATTTGGGACAAACAAAAAGAGCATTTTAGATATATAACGCCCAGAGAAGCTGCAAATCTTCAGAGTTTCCATGCAAGTTTTAAATTTCAAGGAACTGATGCCATAAAGTACAGACAACTAGGCAACTCAGTAAATGTTAGAATACTAAAAATCCTCGGTGAGAGCCTTTTTAATCTTGCCATAGAGGGATGGGACGGTGATGATATTGAGTAAGAAGATAAACATTAGACCTACTAGCAGCGTTTATGCTACATATAAGCGCCTGAGTTATCAACCCTGGACGGCAATAGCTGAATTTGTTGATAATTCCACCCAAAGTTTCTATGACCACAAGGACGAACTTATGGCTCAGAAGTATGCTAAAGGACTTAATATCACCATCAGATACATTGAAGATGCTGTTGAAGGCGACCGCTTGGAGATCACCGATGATGCCTATGGTATGGAATGGACGGATTTCCAGAGAGCAGTTGTGCTCGATCGTCCTCCCAAGAACACCTCTGGTCGAAATGAGTTCGGAATGGGCTTAAAAACAGCAGCTTGCTGGTTTGGATCATTATGGTCTGTAGAATCCACTCAACTAAACTCCACCACAAAATACTATACTGAGATAAACATTGATGAATTAGGAAAGTATAAGACGGAAGAGATAGATGTTCAGGAAGAATCTGTAAGCAAGAAAGATCACTTTACTAAAATAGTGATCAAGAGATTGAATAAGCGTATCGTTGGTCCGAGAACCATCGGAAAAGTAAAAGAATTGCTTAGCAGCATCTATCGTGAGGATTTGCGCACAGGATTGGTGAGAATCACGTATAACGGAAATGCTTTACAGTTTAAGGAAGCTCCCGTTTACACAGATGATGATTCCAAAACATGGAAAAAGGATATTTCTTTTACAGTACAACACGAAGGGAAAGAATTGGCAGTTAGTGGATTTATCGCTATCAGAATACCCGGTAGTGTAAAAGATGCTGGATTTACTCTGCTCAGGCGAGGTCGTGTAATTGTCGGCGGCTCTGAAAAGAATTATAGACCTTCAGAATTATTCGGAGATGCCAATTCCTATGCTTGGCAGCGTATGTATGGTGAATTGCATATGGATAATTGGCCAGTCACACAGGCAAAGGACGGTTTTGACTGGCATAATAGTGGCTTAGAAGAAGCGTTCATAGATGAACTATCTAAGCATACACAAGATTATAGGAGAAAAGCTGAGAATATCAGAGTAAGAGAAAAACTCAATACGCAAGATCTCGTTGAAACTGCTACCAAAGGCTTGACAGAATCGGGAGCAGTAGAGAATGTGCAAATTGAAATTGTGGATCGTGAACCTGTAAGCCCAGAGCCTACCGCTGATGTTCCAATTCCAAATACTGAGCCTTCATCATCAGAACCAGCACATATCGAAGAACCACAGAATAGTCAACAGGAGAATACTGAAACTAGCAGTCCCCCTCCAGAAACATCATCGCAGAATCAAAATAGCGGTAATGTGCAGCTTGAAGGCGGAAAGCAGATCAACTATGCTTTCACATATAAGCATATCGACTATCAGTTCCACATTATTCTCGAAATGAATGATCCTGCTATGGATTGGTTATTGGTAGAACAGTTATCTGACACTGAATATAATTTATCTATCAATATGCGTCACTCTTTCTTTAAGCCGTTGATAGATAAAAGTGAGTTTTTGCCCATAATGATGAGAATGTCAATTGCTCTGGTGTTAGCAGAGATTGAATCAATGGTAACATCTCATGATGGACGAATTGAACCTAGTGCAATCAGACTGAAAATGAATGAGATACTTGAAACTGTGCGTAAAGGAGATGAAGCACTTTGAGTAGTGAATGGTTATCTGTCACAGATAATGATGCTGTAATGCCATGGAGCATCAGCGTTGATGGCTTTTTTAGAAAAAGCGTAGAAAATCGTATGCTTGCAGATGATATGACCGAGGAAGCAATTGACTCCATTTTCAATAATGCAGTTCGTATTCTCGGTCGTTGTCCTAATCCGAATATTCAGGAACAGGTTGCGGAAACTGGTATCGTTATTGGAAAGGTACAAAGCGGTAAAACTTCTAACTTTATTTCTGTTCTTGCACTTGCATTTGATAATGGTTATGATATAGCTATAGTATTGGGCGGTAACACGCTAAATCTTCTGAAACAGAATGCTTCCCGTATATCGAGTGCATTTAGCGTAGACACTGAAAAACTTACGGTTCTTAAAACTAATGACAATAAAACCCTTATCAATCCGGCAAGAATCAAGGACTTTATTGAGAACGGTCGTAAAGTCATTATTGTTGGCTTAAAACACAATAAGCATATAGACCAGATTGCAGAGATATTTGACAATGAATTCTTAGCAGATAAATCTGTTCTTATTGTTGATGATGAGGGTGACCAAGCAACTCTTAATACTAGGGCATACCAGCAATCTATAAGCACTACTTATGCTTCTGTACTAAACCTAAAGAGCAAACTGAAAAGTCATTGCTTTTTATCTGTAACTGCAACACCGCAGGCTAATATCCTTATTGAGGCTTTTGATACGCTATCTCCAGATTTTGGAGAGTTAGTCTATCCTGGTGAAGGATACTGTGGACTGCAAGAGTTTCATGGTGAGAATGCTGACAGGTATATCAAAGAGATTCCTGAATCGGAACCCAATCTACTGGACGGTATGGGAGTACCAGAATCTGTTTACCAGGCCATGGCGCTTTTCTTTGTAGGAAACGCAATTAGAAGAAGCCGTGGTGATATGGGGACTCATGCTATGCTGATACATCCAAGTCAGAAAAAGTTCGATCATCGAGTTGTAGAGCAAAAGATACAGAGCATTCTGGATGAATGGAAATCAAAGGCAAAAACACGGTTAGCTGGCAAGAAGGATATTTCTTATAACTCTTTGAAAAATCTTCTGAAAGCAGCATACGATTCTTTTGTTTCAGATGGTGTGATTTGTCATCCTTTTGATGACCTTGAAAACCAAATACTCGACAGAATCAAGCAATGCTCCCCTGTTCTTATATGTAATAGCGAAGAAAATGCTAGTGAAAATGCCGAACTATATAAAACCAATATCTTTGTAGGTGGAAATCTCGTTGAGCGAGGTATTACCTTCAAAGGGCTAGCTGTAACTTATATCACCAGACGTGCGAAAGGTAAGAGTAATGTAGATAATACAGAACAGCGTGCTCGGTGGTTTGGATATAAGGCTAAATATCTCGATGTATGCCGAGTATTTACCACAAGAGATATTAAAGATGACTTTGCTAGTATACTGGAACATGATGAGGATATGTGGGCTTCTATTGAAAGAGCACAGGAGCGCGGTATTCCCTTCAAGGATATGCCAAGAATATTCAAACTGGCTCGTAGTGCTTATCTTAATCTCACGAGACGCAATGTCGCCCGAACAGAAAATTTTGCTCTTTCTGAATGGAAACCGCAAAGATATTTTACGGCTGACGACCAGATAGTATCGCAAAATACAGCAGTTATTGCAGATTATAGGAACAAGTACGAAGATATGTTGATTGAGCAGAGGCATAACAGTGTTCAGATCCACAAAGTTCTGGGGAATCAACATTTTGAGCAGGTTTACAAAGAACTATTATCAAGACTGCAATTTGCAAGCAACGAGTTTCTTGACAGTAAATACTTTGTCAAACTGAACGATGCCCTTATAAAGCTGCAACTGGATATTCCTGTAGATATTTACTGGATTAGAGATATAGAACACTCAACCCGTAAAATTCGGGAAGATTACACAATTCAGCAGCTATTCCAAGGTCGTAACCCTAACCCTTCAAGTCCCTTATATTACGATGGTGACCGCAGTCTAGCGGATAACGAACCTGAGCATATACAGCTTCAAATTCATTTTGTAAAGCCGACAAATATGCCAGAAATAAACTATTATGCACCTGTATTAGCTCTATACGTTCCAGAAAGTTGTGCAGCTGCATTATCTGAATTGGTGGTGAGAGCAAATGGATAGTAAAACAATTCTTGAAAAACTTAGTGACAAATCGGCTATTTCTCAAACATACGAAGTTTTCCCCGTAGAAAATAGTTCTTGCTATTTTGGCAAAGATAACGATAACAATATCGTTTTCATGATTCCGTCGAAAATGCCTAAAGTAGCACCTATCTATCAAGAAACTAAATCGCTAAGATTTGCATTCAACAAAAAATGTACGTTCAGAAGTGATGCGGAAGAAAAAACGCAAGTTGTTCATCTTCTTACTTGTAAGGAAGAAAACGAGGATAAGATTCTGGCTTTCATTCGTCTTACAAGAGCATTTGCTCAGGGGGAAAGAGATAATGATCAACTATACTTATCAAAGCTCTTTTCATCCATATCTTCTCTTTTTGATAGAAAACGGCAAGTGTCAGAGATTGAACTTCAGGGGTTATATGCAGAATTGTATGTGATACTTCACTTCTATAAAGCAGGATGCGATATATCAAAGTGCTGGCAGTCCAAGAATATGATGAAATTTGATTTTTCAATTAACGAGAATAAGCGTATGGAAATCAAATCCACTATTAAAACTAGTCGGACACATCATTTCAAGCATGATCAACTCCTGAGTGAACTATATGATATAAGAATCGTATCCATAATGCTCCAGAAAAATGATTATGGCGAATCTCTTGGAGAACTGATTGAACAGATAAGAGATAAGTTTGCTGATGATTACGCATTGCTGGTTCACATAGAATCAACAATTTCTCAGATTGACAGCGAAGAACTATATCGCATAAAATATGATAGTACATACACTAAGGCAAATTTACGATATTATAATGCAAAGGATATTCCACACTTCAATGAGAAAACTCCTGATGGTGTCTTTAATGCTGAATACGATTGTGCTCTTGACACTTCGCCAGCTTTGAGCGAGCAGGATATGATTTTTTGGATTTCGGAGGGATAATATGTTTAAGACCTATGATTTATTCAGTCATCGTAACATAAACGATCTTGTTCCCGAAATAATGTACTATTACTTGTTTCAAGGATTAAGTCTCACTGCTATTGAAGAAAAAATGTTCAAAACAGAGGACTATCACGGGTGGTTGAGCAAAACATTTTTAAACTATTATGGTATTGATACTGATAAAACCAATAAAGGAATCTATGCTAACAAAACAATTCCCGAGGTAGTCGATGAACTATACAAGAGTTCAAATATTGCACATTTGAGGGTGGCGAAGTTGCTGAAAGAGAAATATCTATAATGTTTAAGGCATTCACATAAAAAGGAGAGCGTTTATGGATAAACCAGTAATATTCTTTAGTCATTCATCAAAGGATAGAGATATTATCCTTCCATTAAAAGATAAACTAGGAAAAATAACATCAGGAACAGTAGACATATTTATGTCTAGTGATGGTCAAAGCATACCGTTCGGCAGTAACTGGATCCACAAAGTTGAAGAAGGTCTGAAAGAAGCAAGAATAATGTTTGTATTTGTAACTGAGGCCTCGCTTTCTTCTGGATGGATTTATTTTGAAGCTGGATTTGCGTATTCCAAAGGCATTCAAGTTGTTCCAGTAGGAATTGGCGTAAATATAGGTTCATTGAAACCGCCATTAAACTTATTACAGGGATTTAATATCACATCAGGGGATAGTTTAAATAATTTTGTTAGCATAATTAACAGGGAGTTTTCCTGTAGTTTTCCTGAGAGCTTTGTTGAAGACGATTTTTATGCTATTCAAAAAACAATTGAAGGAGATACTGGTGGTATAAGTACGATTAGAGATTTTATGAGTGGCGCGTTTTTTGATATGGTTCCTAAGTATACAGAATCTGATGGAAGCAAAGTTGAGCACGATATAGATTCAATTTATGAGAAAATAGTAGCGTATCTGGATAGTAACAGTATTTCTTATTCAAAGTATACGTCACAAAATGGAGATATTTTCATTACTGTTGAGGGAATCAAACTGAAATACCATAAAAAATTCGATGAATCAAAAAATGATTTCTTTATACAAAATCAAAACAACAGTTTTATTAGATATAGTATTTCTTTATATAATTTTGAAAAATCATTTGAACTATTGAAAAAGTTGGTGAGTGTTTCTGGATATAAGAGCAGATACATAAAATTCCTTTTTGGAGCAAATAACGATTGCATCGTAACAGAAGAAGATATTTCCTCTATTATTTCTGGAAACACGGATTTACAAATTGATAGAGACAAGCCTTTCAGTTTTACATTTGCTCCTTCTGACTTGAAGGCTGTTATTGGAACCGAGCAGAAAGACAACACTGTTGTACCAGATAAAAGAAATTATATTTCAATAGTGTACAAAGAAGAGACCCAAATTGAAAACATAGTCGTTCTGATAAACCGGCTACATGATATTGGAATCATTTTTGATGTGAACTAAAAGCACCTCTTGACAACCGTTCCAATCTGCGCTATACTCAATACGTCTACCGGCAACACAATGGCAACAAAAATTCAGATACTCCAAATCTGACAGACAACTGAGATAATAGAGATACTACGAGCGATAAAACTTAACTCAAACTGGTTAAGATTACGGTTCAAGGATCGAGTGGGAATAATAAACGCCCTTTTTGGAATGGCGTAATTTCGCACTTTTTTACCCGTAAGCCACCTGATGATACACTTGTGATACAGTCGTCTAAGTGGAATAAGTAATCAGTGGCTTGCAGGTAGTACAGTATATACAGCACAAACAAATTATACAGTATAAACTAAAAATCGTCACAGTACATTTTATTGCACTGTGACGATTTTTCTCTCTATATAAACAGGCTTTCTATTTTGTCAGCCTTGTACAAAGATTAAATTTCATCTTCCTCATAATCAAACTCTCTGTCTGTTGAATAATAAGGTGTCAACTTATTAAAGTTATCCATCCATATAACAGAACCATTCAACTCATTGAAATAGTCTGTATGTTTTGCTCTGTTTACAGATGTAATTTCAAAATTACGCATTTCAAATGCCTCAAGGTAGTCAATGAAGTTTTCTTCGTTTACATAACCACCTATGATAAAATTCTTGTTGTGCTTTTCAAGCAATCTTACATACGGTTCCAGGATATTTAAACTTGGAAAACCAATCACAATATCTGCCGCATTTATCATTCTGATATGAGCTGCCTTACGGCTGTTGTCCTTGATTTTAAATGTTTCCCTATGATTTGAAAGGAAATGTTCCACAGCAATGGACAAGCAGTCAGTTTCTTCTGCAAGCTTTGACGGAACTTTGTCAATAACATACTTTTCTCCCTCAAGCAGATCAGTCCATTCCTCTGCATCTTCAGGAATTGGAAAGCTTGTAATGATCAGCTTTTTAATTCCTAAGTCATTGAAATTCTGAATCAGATATGATGTTATTGCATCAGGAAATCCATATCCGTTATCGATATGTAAACACACCACTCTTTCATTTAGCTGCTCCTTGACTGTTTCAAGTCCTGCACTTACTTCTTCCAATTTTAGCTCGGAAGACCAATTCTTTCTGTCTTTCATATGAGTATTCCTCCTGTAATTTAATATATTTATTTATTATCATAATGCCCATTTTCAAGATGTTCCGCATTGTCTCTGAATCCTTCTAAAAGCTTAACTACCAGTTGCAATGTTTCGTGCTGTTCATCGGTGTAGCTGCCGTTTTCTTTCAGTTCTTTTACTAAACCACAAAGCGTGTTTTTCAACGCCTTGTAGGTTCTCGGACTTCCTTGCACAATAATTTCTTTTTTCAGCACACACGCAATTATGTAGTCCTGTTTTGTCAGTCCTGAAAGATAAACTTTGGTATTCAGCGTTTCATTTTCCTCAGGTGACATTCTGAAACCTACTGTAACGCATCTCCATCTTCCTTTTCCATCAAATGTTTTTTCACTCATCGAACTTATTCCTTTCAATCTCAAGTTTGTCTGCCATTTCTTTCTGTGTTGTTGGAAATACATGTGCATATACGTATGTGATATCAACACTTTTATGCCCGACTCTTTTAGCTATTTCCACAGCAGAAAAACCTTGATTTATTAGCAGCGACACATGAGAATGTCTCAGATCATGTATGCGGATTCTTTTAACACCAGCCGCTTTACTGCCTCTGTCCATTTCATGGTGAAGATAGCTTTTTGTAATTTCAAATATTCTATCATTATCACCTATTCCATAAAGCTTGCTGATGTAGTCCTGCATTTCATCAGAGAGAAAAGCAGGCATAACAATTGTTCTGTTGCCATCCTCAGTTTTAGGATCTGTAATCACATCTTTTCTGTTGATACGCTGATAGGACTTACTAATTCTGACAGTATTTTTCTCAAAATCGAAATCAGACGGAGTAAGTGCAAGAAGCTCACCCATTCGTAAACCGCACCAATACAGCATTTCAAACGCATAAAATGATATTGGCTTGTCCATCACTTCTTCAATAAATTTATGATATTCTTCCTGTGTCCAGAACTTCATTTCACCGGATCTCTTTTTACCCATAAGTTTTGTTTTGGTAACAGGGTTTTCTTTCAACTTATGATGTTTTACAGCATAATTAAAAATTGCAGAAAGCTGACTGTTTATTGATCTGAGGTAAGTATTAGAGTAGGGTTTACCCTTATCGTTGCGATAGCTTCTCACTTTATTTTTCCATTTCTGTACATCATCAAGTGTAATACTGTCTAATGGCATATCTCCGAAATAGGGCAGAATCAAGGAATTTATAATTGCATTCTTTGTTTGCCATGTGTTTTCTCTGATATCTAAACACATATCTTCACGATATATTTCTATGAAGCTTGCAAATTTCATGCTCAGGTCATTTGAGTCACTCTTTATAAAATCATTTTCCCACGCAACAGCAGCTTTCTTTGTCTTAAAGCCTCTTTTCGTTTTTTTCTTATGTGTGATTTTAGAATAGCATGAAACATAATATGTTCCACGCTGTTTATCCTTATAAACAGGCATTTAAATCGCCTCCTTTCCATCGCTATAGCCGTAAATTTTTTCTTGCAGGTATTTCTTGCTTACCTTTCCTGCAATAGTAATAAATCCCTTGGAGGCAAGCTCCTTATTCCATTCCTGCATCATTATGTAAGCCTGGCTTTTTGAAACGCCAATCAAATCAGCTACCTCCTGTGCTGTATAGAAAAAATTTGACATATATTAATCTTCCTTTCTGAACTTTATAGATAGAAAAGCCTTTGGTTATTATTCCTTGACTTTATTAGAACGCTTCTGCTGCGTTTTTTCGTGAACTGGAAATGAATTTTCCACCTGATTAATTGTTATTTTATAGGCATTGCCTTATCCGTTGCCTTTGTTCGGTTACTTTGTTCCATTGGCATCACCACCTTTCTTTTTTCTTTTTGTCGTTTGGTATCTTTGATGCTTGAACTTTTTCTTTTTAGGATTTGCCATCACAATGGGAGCCCATACTCTTTCTAATGTGCCAGACAGATAGAAGCTGTTTCCAAATTCTCGTACTTTTATATCTCCACTGCTTGTTAAATCAAGAATTTCTGCCATGATATAGTTTTCTTCCAGTTTCCACTGCCTCAGGTAGATATTATCCTGTAATCCTTTTGAATATACAAAGGCTCTTTTATCTACATATTCATCAAAGTTCTTTTTTAAATTTTTACACAAGTAAATGACTAAATTATCAACAGCTTTTCTATTGTTCTTATATAAAGCCCTAACCGCTCCAAGCCCCCATATTTCTCTAACAAACATTTTTTTCGTTTTTCTGTCCAGATTGCATAACATATGAAAATGCCAGTTCTTGTTTTCCTGCCTTGCATAGACAGTCACATGACGGAAATTATCATAATGTTCATTCATGCGTTTAATGAATTTTGAAAATTCTGCCTTAGCTGTTTTCAAGTCTGTAAAATCTTTCTGAGGAAAGCTTTCGGAATCAAATCTCAGCGTGACGTGCATTACATTATCCGGATAGAAGTTATTGGTACATAAAGTTTTAATTTTTCTGCAAGCTCTCTTATACTTGCGAATCTGATTCAGAATGAAATACTCGCTTCTTATGTTATCAGCAGGGTTCATTTTCTTCTTCTTGCTTTTTGACTGATTATCAGTATCTACAGGCACACACTCAGCATATTTAAATACATTCATAAAAGCCTCTGTCATTTCCAGCTTTGGTTCCTGAATTGGAATAGCATTACCTTGGCTATCAACCTTAAAGTTCCACTTTATTTTTTCTTGATGCGTGGCTTCATATGCCACTATTCCATGTCTTCCCATGCTAAATGCCATAGGAGTGGTGTTTTTGCAGTTTAATTTCATTTTGAACGCTCCTTCAATTTTATAATTTGATCAATTCATTTTTATCGACCTTTTCAATGAATTAATTACACTATATATGCGTAGACGTCTATTACATATGCCCCCCTTACTTTTTATGCAACGTCGTATGATTGGTTGGAACGCTCTTAACCGAAAAAGATGACGCCCTGAAATCTGTAAAGTTTTTTAAATTGAAAAAAGGTGATTTAAGGATTGTAATCTTTGATTTAATGGTTAAAAATCAGCGATTTTGTGCTAAAATATATGACTTATGCACAAATACAAACCTTTAACACAACTAAATTTCTACAATTATTACGATTCAGAATGATGCGATTACTCTCAAAAAAGCTTAAATCCACAAATAAAAATAAGCACAGACAGAATTAAACTGACTGTGCTTTATGGATATATATATATATTTTTTTTATTGCAGTTTGAAATGTTCTTATATACTTGTATTCAAGAATGTATGAAATAGGCGGAAATCTTTTTTAATGTTCCGAATAAACATAATGATTTCATTAAAATTCAAATCTGAATCAAGCAGAATCAAGGGCTGATTGCATACAAGAGCTTTAACTAAATTGCTAAAATACTGAAATAAGCAAGTTCCTTTAAATAGAGGAGGATTATTGGGGGCAGTTTTATATGGCTTTTTAAGTGCATTGTTTGATTATATGGGAGCAATCATTGCAGCGGTTTTTATTGTTGTAACAGGAATTATTTTATTAGGAAGTAAGTTTTATTTTGAACACAAAAAAGAAATTCAAAAAAGAGCAAAAAGACATCCGGCAAGCCGTCTCAGGCTGTCGGATGCTTTTTTGCTCTTTTTTGTTCACTACCTATCGTGTTATCAAAATAACTCTACTTTTTGAAAGACGCACGTTTTCTTAAAGTCGGATCCAGAATCTTCTTACGGATTCTCAGGCTCTCCGGAGTTACCTCCAGCAGCTCATCTGTATCGATGAAATCCAGTGCCTGCTCCAAGCTGAGTACTCTCGGCGGTGTCAGTGTCAGCGCCTCATCAGCAGAAGAAGAACGTGTATTTGTCAGATGTTTCTTCTTGCAGACATTTAACTCAATATCTTCTGCACGGGAGCACTGTCCGATAACCATTCCGGAATATACTTTCTCGCCAGGTCCGATAAACAGGGAACCACGCTCCTGTGCGGAGAACAGACCGTATGCTACGGATTCACCGGATTCAAATGCGATCAGGGAACCAAGTTTACGATACTGGATATCTCCACGGTACGGCTCATAACCACAGAAGATGGTATTGATGATACCGTTACCTTTTGTATCTGTCATAAAGTCGCCACGATAACCGATGAGACCACGGGACGGGATCTTGAATTCAAGACGGGTATAACCGCCGCTGATGCTTCCCATGTTCTGCAGCTCACCTTTACGCTGACTCAGTTTTTCGATAACAACACCGGTAAATTCATCCGGTACATCAACGTAAGCCATTTCCATCGGCTCTGTTTTTTTACCATTTTCATCGGTATGGTACAGAACCTCTGCTTTACTTACTGCAAACTCGTAACCTTCACGACGCATGTTCTCGATCAGGACGGACAGATGCAGCTCACCACGACCGGATACTTTGAAGCTGTCGGCACTGTCTGTTT
>ERZ773228.2835-NODE-2835-length-15175-cov-2.269048_pt1 | contig 15175 bp, 18 predicted proteins | sample MGYA00580524_ERZ773228 | MGnify/ENA primary metagenome ERZ773228 (study PRJEB29015, sample SAMEA2737768) | human gut metagenome | biome: human gut; feature: human-associated habitat; material: faeces | place: China | collected 2012 ... | reverse complement strand
ATAATATATTTCTTCAACACCCTGAAAAAAATCAATTTTTCCTTGAATACGCAACAAGTAAAGATACTCCCCTTTTTGATAAAATAAAGGACCTCTAAAAGGCAATTCTTCATCAACTTGTAATAAAGCTTCTTTTAAAAAATCACCATTAAAGTTTTCCTCTATAACCCTTCCATAGTAATTCATAGACCAACATGGTTTTTCATCTTTATAAACAATTTCTTGTCCACTAAAATTTTCCGCACCAAAGAAAGAATCTAAATAAGTATAATTATTCTCTTGATATGAATAATCATGAGCCTCTTTTCTTGAAGAATTGACTTTATTTGTTTTATTTGCATACGTTGCCTTTTTGGCTTTTACAAGAAAGCATGCAAGTTCACTTATTTCAATTTTATGAGTTTCTAATGTTAAACAATCATCTTCTTTAACTAAATAATCTATTGAAACACCAAAAAGATTTGAAAGTTTTGTTAAATACTCAATATTAGGATAAATAGTTCCCGTTTCCCATTTTGTAACTGTTTGTCTTGAAACATTTAATTGATATGCTAGTTCTTATTGCATAAGCATGTTTTTCTTTCTATAATACACTATCTTTTCATTAAGCATTGTTGTTATCTCCTAGAAAAATTATAACATTCTTACTTCTTATCACCAGCAACTTTCCTTAGGATCAAACTTTTTCAACTTGTATATGTTTTTCTTTAAAATATTCTTCAACTTCTTGAGGAATTCCTTGATCTGTATAAATACATGATACTTGATGTAAATCAATTAAATTAGAAACTCCTTTTTGATGAAACTTATTTGATTCAGTAACAATAATAACATGACTTGCTTGTCTTGCCATATCTTTAACAGCTTCACAACGCATATAATCATTTCCTGTAAATCCTGTATCAATACTAAAACCATCTGTTCCAATAAAGAGTTTATCCACAAAAAATGCTTCTGCACACTTTCTCATCATTGGTCCTACCATCACTTGAGATTCATGTTGATATTCTCCACCTAATAAAATTATTTTAATAGCTGTATGTTTACGAATATAATCTGCAATAAATGCAGAATTGGTAATCAGTGTGACATCTTTTTTTGTCTTTGCAATTTCTAAAGCTACTAGAGCACAACATGAACCTGATTCAATCATAATTGTTTCACCATGTTGAATCGATTCTACTGCTTTTTTAGCTACTTGTTGTTTTTGTTGATAATGATAAGCAAGACGAATATTCATATCATCACTTTTATTAAGAGTAGCATATCCATGTTCTCTAATTAACATACCACTTTCTGAAAGAGCATCTAAATCTTTACGAATTGTAACTTGTGAAACTCCTAGTAATTCAGAAAGTTTTGTAACTTCTATTTTTTTATTTTGTGTGAGTAATTCTAAAATCTTTGTTTGTCGTTTATTCATAAAATAATCCTTTCATTAATAAGAACATCTACTTTTATTTGAAAGCAAGGATTTTATTAAAAAAGAGGCCTTGCCTCTTAGTTATTATAATCATCTTCGATTGTACTATCTACATCGTCTTCTACTTCTTCAGATTCTTCATCTTCATCAGTATAGATGTCATTCATATCGATGTGTACTTCATCAAATTTATGACGAGAACGTAAATCCCAGTTGTTTTCACCAATTGTAATGAAACGTCCATCTAAAGTAATGTTTGTATAGAATAAAGATTCTTTTTCATTTTTTTCTTCTTCATCAAAACCTTTAACTTCACTTACTTCTTGCCATAATTTATAGAAGTTTACAGCTTTTTTCTTTTTAGACATTAATTCATAAGCGACATCAACCATTGATCTATTTTTATCCATCTTAATCTCTCCTTACATTTTTTCAGGTGCTTCAACACCAATTAAGTTTAATGCATTTTTTAAAGTAATACGTGTTACTTCTACTAAAGCTAAACGTTGCATTGATAATTCAACATTTTCTTTATCTATTACATAACAATCATTATAGAAACTATGGAATAATTGTGCAAGTCTTTGAATGTAATTTGCGATTTTATGTGGACTTCTTGATTTTGCACTATCCGCAATTTCATTTCTAAATTCATTAATATGTTTTAATAAAGCCATTTCTTTATCATTTACAAGTAATTCAAAATGATCTGCAATTGCAATGTCATTTTCTTTTGCTTGTCTTAAAATAGAACACATTCTTGCATGAGCATATTGTGCATAATAAACAGGATTGTCATTTGATTTAGATTTAGCTAATGTTAAATCAAAATCATAAGGTGTATTGGCTGCTTTCGCGGCAAAGAAGTAACGTGTTGCATCAACACCAATATCATCAATTAAATCTTTGATTGTAATGGCATTTCCTGTACGCTTAGACATTTTAACAACTTCACCATTTTCCATCATTCTTACCATTTGTAGAATATCAATATTTAATTGATCACTATTATAACCTAAAGCTTGAATTGCAGCTTTCATACGATTGATATAACCATGATGATCTGCTCCTAATAAATCTACTAAATATTCATAACCTCTATCTAATTTATTTAAATGATAAGCAATATCAGGAGTTAAATAAGTATAACTTCCATCAGATTTAATTAAGACACGGTCTTTATCATCTCCAAATTCAGTTGATTTAAACCATAAAGCCCCATCTTGTTCATAAGTAAATCCTTTTTCTTTCAATTTTTCAATTGTAGGAACTACTTTATTTTCTTCATATAAAGAAGTTTCAGAGAACCAAACGTCAAACTTAACTCTAAATTCAGCTAAAATATCTTTAATTTTTTGTAATTCAAATTTAGTTCCTTCTTTTCTAAAGAAAGCAATCATTTCATCATGATCTGCATTTAAATATTTATCGCCAACTTCTTCTTTGATTTTAACAGCGATATCTTTAATATCTTGACCATGATAACCATCTTCAGGTAATTCAAAATCTAAACCAAAAGCTTCTCTATATCTTGCATATAAAGATAAAGCTAAGTTATAAATTTGATTTCCTGCATCATTAATATAATATTCTCTTGTAACATCATATCCCGCAGCAGACATAATACGACAAATACTATCTCCTACTGCTGCCCCTTTAGCATGTCCTAAATGAAGATCTCCTGTTGGATTGGCAGAAACGAATTCAACATTATATTTAATTCCTTTTCCTGCATCACTTTTTCCATAATCATCTTTTTCTGCTAATACTTCTTTAATAATAGAAGTTAAAGCATCTTTTTTCATAAACATATTGATGAATCCTGGACCAGCAATTTCAATAGAATCGATATTTGCTTCCTCTTTATCAATTGCTTCGATTAATTGTTCTGCAATCATTCTTGGATTCTTTCTAAGTAATCTTGTAAGTTGCATAGCGATATTTGTTGAATAATCACCATGACTTTTTTCTTTTGGTATTTCTATTGTGATTTGATTTATTTCATAATCTTCTACAAAATTGCATTTAACCATTGCTTTTTTTAGTGCTTCTTTCAACGCAATTTCAATTTTATTTACAGCCATTTTTTACCTCCTTAAAAAAGATATTTAATCGTTTATACGTTACCATTAAGAGTACATAAAGTCAATGTTTTTTACCTAAAGTAATGGAGCAATTACACGTAAAATTGCTTCAAACCAACCCATAAATTTACCAGTTACAACTTCATCCAAGGTAATTTCATGAGACTTTTCTACTGTCGCTAAAAAATCTTTCTTAATATCTTTTAATATTTTATTGTTATATAAATAAATTCCATTTTCAAAATGAAGATATAAACTACGATAATCTAAATTGATTGTCCCTACTGTTGCACATTTATCATCCACTAAAAAGTTTTTAGCGTGAATAAATCCAGGAGTATATTCATAAATACGAATACCATGTTTGATCAATGTTTGATAATATGAACGTGTAACTCTAAAAACAATTTTTTTATCTGGTATTCCTGGTGTAATGATGCGTACGTCGACTCCTCTTTTAGCAGCATTGATCAATGCTGTTTGTAAGTTATCATCTAAGATCAAATAGGGTGTTGTAATATATAAATAATCATACGCTTGATTGATCATGTTTAAATAAACATTTTCACCTACATTTTCATCATCTAAAGGAGAATCTCCATAAGGAACAACAAAGCCATCATTTCCCTTGTTTTCTTCATGAACATAATATTTTTCATAATCCTCTTCACTATTTTTAGCGACATTCCACGATTCTAAAAACATCTTCGTAAGCGAATTAACAGCAGGACCATGAATCATTAACCCAGAATCCTTCCAATGCCCATATTTAACTCTTTGATTAATATATTCATCTGCTAAATTAAATCCACCACTAAAGCCTATTTCACCATCAATCACCACGATCTTTTTATGATCACGGTTATTCATCGCTAAAGATAAAATAGGTATAAAAGGATTAAATGCCACACTCTTAATGCCCATTTTTTCAAGTTGACGATCATAATGACGAGGCAACATCGTAAGTGATCCTACATCATCATACATAAATCTCACTTCTACACCTTCTTTAACTTTCTCTTTAAGAATATCTAAAACACTTTTCAACATTTTTCCTTCATCAACAATAAAAAATTGCATAAAAATGAATTTTTTCGCATTTCTTAAGGATTCCAATAAAGGTTCAAAAGCATCATCACCTAATGAAAAATATTTAAGATCTTGTCCATAATAAGTAGGATATCTTTGTTGATTTAAATAATTCATTTGTCCTTTAATATAAGGATCAGCTACTTCTTCTATAATATCATTTTCAATAATACGTTGATTCTTTATTTGTTTTAAAAAAGCAAGTTGTAACCTTTGACTTGGTTTTTTATCTCCTAAAAATACATAAAGAACACCACCTACAAAAGGTACAGCAGCTATTAAAACAAGCCAGGTAATCTTATAAGCACTTGCATCATCCTTATTTATAATATATAAAGCAGCAAGAACACTAATAAGCTTGAACAAATAGACAAAAAATCTAGATGATCTATGAATTGTCAAAAAAGCTACAAAAACAATAATTAATTGAATTAAAATCAATAAACCTGAAAATAATATTTTATTCGTTAATAACTTCTTAGATTGCTTCATTTTCTTCTCCATAAAAATCATATTTCATCATCACGTAAACTTCACTTAATTGTTGATGCCCATCACTTAAAATATACTTCACTTTTAAATAACGATCATGTTCCATTGTAATAAGTTCTGTAAAGAGTTCTATCATCCCATAATCTGTATGATAATGATTTCCTATCTTTCTATGATAAGAAAGATTTAATAAAGAAGGTCCATTAGCTAATGTCATTTCTTTACCTTTTAAAATAATTTCTATCTTTTGATCATTGTTATAGAAAGTAAATTTTTCTTTATCAAATCCTTTTTCATAGATTCCATCACTTTTAAATTGAACTGTTTCATGATGATCATCATATTTAAATATACTCTTATAATTTACTTTAATATTCTTTTTCATTCTATCACCGTGCATATTATAACATAAAATGGCAAGAATAAAATCGGTGATAAAATGAGACAGTTTATAAAAAGAATTCTATATTGTTTTATATTTTTCTTCACATTTCTTTTATTGATGTATATTATTGCCTTTTGTGTAGGAAAACCTGAACTTAATAAAGATCGTTACATAAAGCTTTATGATGATCAAAATAAGATTTTTTATCAAAGTGTCAATAATTATAGTGGGCAATATGTTTCAATTGATGATGTTAGTCCTTATTTTTTAAAAGCAATTGTTGCTATTGAAGATAAACGTTTTTATAGTCATCATGGGTTTGATTATGTCGGAATTTCCCGGGCAATAAAAACAAATGTCCTAAAAAGGAAAACTTCTCAAGGTGCTAGCACAATAACCCAACAATACGCTCGTCTTCTTTATTTAACAAATGAAAAGACTTGGTCTCGTAAAGCAAAAGAAGCTTTTTTTACTTTACAATTAGAAACGCATTTATCAAAAAAGGAAATTTTAGAAGGTTATATCAATAATGTCTATTTTGGACATGGAATTTATGGCATTGAAAATGCTTCCCAGTATTTCTATGGTAAAAAAGCAAAAGAATTGACTTTAAATGAAGCAAGCATGTTAGCAGGAGTTGTCAATGGTCCTCAATATTATTCACCAATTTTAAACAAAGAAAGAGCTAAACAAAGACAAAGTCTTGTTTTAAAAGCTATGTATGATAATCAAATGATTACTCAAAGTATTTTAGAGGCCACTCAAAAGCAAACTCTTAATTTAGCAAGTGAACATTCACTTAATGAAAATATGTCTACTTATTATTATAAGGATACTGTTTTAGAAGAACTAGAGGAATTAGGTTTTTATAATAATCAATATTTAAATAAAGGATTAAATATTTATACTTCTTTTAACAGTGAATATCAAAATACTTTAAATGATCTTATTAAAGAAAAGAAAATACAAGGTGATCTACAATGCGCTTTTACGGTCGCAAATCCTAAAACCAATCAATTACAAGCCTTGATTGGTGGTAAAGATTACGCTAATTCTCAATATAATCGTGCAATACATGCTTCTAGACAAATAGGAAGTACAATGAAACCTTTTCTCTATTATTTAGCCTTAGAAAACGGATTTAATCCCTCTACACGTTTTCTATGCGAACCAACGACCTTTAAATTAAGTAACAATACAACTTACTCTCCTGCTAATTTTCATCAAAAATATGCTTATCAAGAAATCACACTTGCTCAAGCTATTGCTGTCAGCGATAATATTTTTGCTGTAAAAACACATTTATTTTTAGGCACAGAAAATCTTAGAGATTTTCTCAAATCCTATGGAATCAACGCTAAAAACAACGCCTCTTTAGCACTTGGAACAGTTAATACAAACATTTATAATCTTTCAAATATCTACTGTAATATTGCTTCTGGTGGTAAATATCAACATCTTTATACCATTGAAAAAATCGTTGATCATCAAGGAAAAACTATTTATCAACATAAAAATCAAAGAATTCAAAATTTGAACAAAGAAAGCTGTTTAATCCTCAATCAATTATTAACAGGAACCTTTAATAAACAATTTTCAACTTATTTAAATGCAACAATGGAAAATTATCAAACAAAATACACAGTAGCATGTAAAACAGGAAGTACAGATTATGATAATTTGATTGTTGCTTATAATCCTAATATCCTCATTAATGGTTGGATAGGCTATGATGATAATCGAAAAATAGAAAACAGTCAGGAAAAAGTGCTTGCTAAAGAATTAGCAATTGATTTTTTAAATAAAGAAATCAAAAAAGAAAGTTGGTATAAATTAACATCTAAATTAAATGCTATCGCTATTAATCCTATCTCTGGAAATATTGATGAAACAGGGATTGTTTATTGGTTTAGAAAAGGGACTCCTTGATATCTTGTTCATTATCCTATAGAATGGATATGGTGATGAAAATGTTTAAAAATTCTTTTTGGGGAATATTAAAAAAAGGTGATTGGAACAATGAAAATGAGGATCAAGTCTTTGAACCTATTTTACAATTTTTAACAAATCATAATGATAAATATATTTTTGATTTTCATGATTTAATGTCTGAATTTCTTTATCAATTAGATCGTAAAGAAATACTAGAACATAGTATTCACCAAGATCAAGTAAGTGACGAAGACTTCTTAAATCAAAGAGCTTATGTTCTTACAAATGGTAATAAATATTATCATGATATCATTTCCCTCATTAAACCACTAGATGGTGAATTAAAATGTCCACAGCTTTTAACGCTTCCAGCAAAAGCTTGGTCTATCAAAAACAACAAATCTATTGAAAAATATCCACATACACCAAAATACAATATTAAAACAAAAAGCAATACCAAATATTGGTAAAAAAAGAGGATTTTTGAAATCCTCTTTTTAGATACTTCATTATATATAGACATTATTAAAGAATTTGGAGTGCTTGGTGTATGAGATGTGTATTTCTTTAACTTTTAATCGCAACAATTATATCTTGTCTATACATATCAAATGTACCATGTATAGACATGAATATCAATCATTTTATAAAAAAAGAGAAGAATTTCTTCTTCCCTAAATAACATCATATCCTGCTTGTTTGACAGCAGCTATAATAACTTGATCATCAACATCTCGATCATAGACAACATGTGCTTCTTCTTTTTTTAAGTTCACTTGTGAACTTACGCCTTCAATAGCATTAATTGCACGTGTTACATTAGCGACACAATGTTGACAAGTCATACCTTTAATTTTAAATACTTTTTCTTTAATAATTGGATTGTCTAATTTTTTATCTTCTAAAGCTTGATAGATTTCTCCACCGCCACCACAACAAGAACTTTCACCTTTCATATGCTTTCTTGTTGATTTTAAAGCAATACCAACAACCACAACTAATATAAGAACGATAATAACATTAGCCATAATTACCTCCTGTTATTTTCTTTTCTTCTTAATTTTTTGAACAAGTGTGTAAATAGAAACACCTATTAAATAAATAACAAGTACTCCTAAAAACATATAGAAAGTCGAACCACTTACATTACCCATGATTATGTCTCTCTTTCATTTTCTTTTGATCTCTATAATAATCATCTAAAGGAGATGAACATTGACTACACCCTGCACAAATACCACTACACTTATGTCCATCTTTCTTTCTAAAGAAATGTGTATAGATGACCCATGCACAATAGGCAACAATTAATAAAACAATAATCACATTAGCCATAATAATACCTCCTTTAATTTATAAAAATCCGGAATAATTCCGGATTTTATTATGCTTCAACTGATCTTGTAGAATAAACTTTTTGATCTTTATAAGGATCAGGTCTAAACAACATGAATAACATGAAGGCTAGAACGATGAACGCAACAACTGTCCAGAATCCAAATGTTCCATATAATACTAATGAACCAATTTGATAAACCATTAATGAGATACAATAAGCATATACGTTTTGGAATACAATTGCAAACCAGAACCATTTTCTATCATTTAATTCACTTGCCATAGTTGAAATAGCAGCTAAACATGGTGAATCTAATAAGTTAAAGATTAAGAATGATAAAGCAGCCATTCCTGTTGGGAACCATTTAGCTTCACCAGCAGCAACGTTTACAGCATCTTCAGGATCTCCAGCAACATTAGCTAATACACCCATTGTTGAAACGATTGCTTCTTTAGCTGAGAATCCAGTTAATGAAGAAGCAACAGATTGCCAGTTACCAAATCCAAGAGGTGCAAAGATTGGAGCGATGAAATCACCAATAGCAGCAATTAAACTGTTAGCAGTATCTTCAACCATACCGAATGATCTACCTTCAAATCCAAATGTAGATAAGAACCAAATAACGATACAAGCAACAACTAAAATAGTACCAGCTTTAATTAAGAATCCTTTTAATCTTTCCCATACATGTAATAATACAGTTTTTGCACTAGGAATATGATATTCAGGTAATTCCATAACGAATGGTGCAGGTTTACCTGAGAAAGGTTTTGTTTTCTTTAACATAATCGCAGCAACTAATACTGCAACAATTCCTACGAAGTACATTGCAGGAGCAATAAATCCAGCAGCTTGCCAACCAGCAACTTTACCAGCCATAACACCACCTAATAAAGCAATAACAGGTAACTTAGCTCCACAAGGAATAAATGTCGCAGTCATAATAGTTAAACGACGATCATTATCTTGTTCGATTGTTTTCGATGCCATAATAGCAGGAATACCACAACCAGAACCAATTAATAATGGAATAAAGCTTTTTCCTGATAAACCGAAATATCTAAATACTCTATCCATAACGAAAGCAATACGTACCATGTATCCACAATCTTCTAAGATTGATAAGAATAAGAATAAGATTGCCATTTGAGGTGCAAATCCGATAACTGCACCAACGCCACCGATGATACCATCAACGATAACAGCAGATAATAAACCACTTGCTCCAACTGAACTTAAGAATCCAGATACAGCATCTTGAATAGCTACAACAAAGACATCATTTGTCCAGTCAGTAACGAATGTTCCAACAGTTGTAACTGAAATATAGTAAACAATATACATGATTAATAAGAAAATAGGAATTCCTAAGAATCTGTTTGTTACAATTTTATCAATTTTGTCAGAAATTGTTAATTTTTCTTTTGGTTTTTCAACAGTTGTTGAAATTATTTTTTGAATATAAGTATAACGACCATCAGTAACAATACTTTCCATATCGTCATCTAATTCAGTTTCTAAATCTTTTCTTAATGCATCAATAGTAGTTTTAGCTTGAGCATCTAAAACAATATGATTCATTACTTTTTCATCATTTTCTAAAACTTTAACAGCATACCATCTTTTTTTGTTAGCAGCAATTGTTTCAGATAAAGCAGGAACAACAGTATCAATTGCTTTTTCAATTTTTTCACTGAAAATTTGCTTTTAAATAATTGATGTTCACTTTGTTTAGCAACTTTAACAGCTTCAGCAATTAATTCTTTTAACCCTGTTCCTTTTAAAGCAGAAGTTTCGATAATAGGACATCCTAATACCATTGATAAACGTTTAGTATCAATTTTTAAACCTCTTTTTTCAATTAAGTCTGCCATATTTAAAGCAATAACTACTGGAACACCAGTTTCAATTAATTGAGTTGTTAAATATAAGTTTCTTTCAATATTAGTAGCGTCAACTAAGTCAATGATGACATCTGGATCTTCATTTAAAAGAAAATCACGGCTGACAACTTCTTCTAATGTATAAGGAGATAAAGAGTAAATACCTGGTAAGTCAACAACAGTAATATTATCTTCTTTGTTTCCTTTTACTTTTCCTTCTTTCTTTTCTACAGTAACACCTGGCCAGTTACCAACATATTGATTAGCACCTGTTAATGCGTTAAACATTGTTGTTTTACCACAGTTAGGGTTACCTGCAAGCGCAAATTTAATATTCATTTTTAACTTTCCCCTCCGTTATTCAACTTCAACACATTGTGCATCGTTTTTTCTAACTGATAATTCATAACCTCTTACAGTAATTTCAACAGGATCTCCAAGAGGAGCAACTTTTCTAATGTATAATTCTACCCCTTTAGTGATACCCATATCCATAATACGTCTTTTGTAAGCTCCATCACCTTCAATTTTCTTAACAGTGACAGTGCTACCAACTTCTACTTCATTAAGTTTCACAACACTTCCCCCTTTTCTACACCATGATACGTTTTGCCATATCTTCATTAATAGCAACGCGAGAATCCTTGATATTAACAATCACATTTCCCCCGATTGCCGAAACAACAACAACTTCAGCACCAACAACAAAACCAAGATTATTTAAAAATCTTCTTGTTTCTTCGTTACCACCAATTCTTTTGATTTCACCGGTTTCTCCTATGTTTAACATTGTTAACGGCATCTTACTTACCTCCTCAAGAATTTGTCCTCGCTAACCACATTAGGTTATGCTAATTTGATTAGTATTTGCTAACTATAAGACATAAAATATAGTTAGACTTCTCTAACTTCAAATAGAATATACTGCATTTCGTTATCAATGTCAACCCTCTTTCTTGATTTAGCAAAGTGATTTCATTGCTTATCTTGTTAAAAATATGGTATAATATGCAAAGAGGTGATGCACATGAACTTACAAGAATCAGGAGAAATGTATTTAGAAACAATTCTTGTTTTATCTAAAAGAAATAAGGATGTTCGTTCCATAGATATTGCTCATGAGCTTAATTATTCTAAACCGAGTGTCTCTCGTGCTATTGGTTTATTAAAGAAAGATGAATATATTATTGTTGATAGTAAAGGATATATTGAATTAACTGATAAAGGTTTAAAAGTTGCTACAACAATTTATGATCGTCATGATACACTTTCTTCATTTTTTGAAAGCATCGGTGTATCTCATGACACTGCTGTTAATGATGCATGTCGTATTGAACATGTAATCTCTGATGAAACAATGAATAAAATCAAAGAACATATGAAACAAAAATAACTCCATAAAATGGAGTTTTTTTAACCTCTAGAAACAAAAAAAGGTAAGTGATCTTACCAAACTTTTGCTTCACTTAATAATCTTATGATAGGAAAAAGGAATTTGGCTAATTTAAGTTAAATAAATCATAAGACAATTAAACGAATAATATTGCAGCAACGATGACACTCATTTGTAAAGCCAGAGCAATCAAGCTGCGTTTGAATTTATTTTTCATAGCTCTTTACTCCTTCTGTAAGTTATCCTTCGCTAACCACAACTATATGTTAGCATAGACTAACTATACTGTCAATCTCTTTAATTCATTTTTTTATTTTTATCTTATCTCTATTTTTTCATAGAAAATTAAGGTATAATTATTATAATAAAATATTAAGAAAAGAGGTGAAAATATGCCAAGACCTGGAACTAGCAGCGGTGGACATCGTTCTTCTGGCGGGCATTCAAGTAGTCGTGTTGGAGGCGGACATCATGTTGGCAGATCAAGTCGTCCTACAGGAAGCTCATCTTTTAACAGAGGTCCCTCTATGCATCATTATCATCATACTCCACCACCTCCTCGAAGAGGTTATTATGGATATAGAAGAAATGTTTATACTAGTTCTTCAAGTGGTTTAGGAACTTTGATCGCTTGTTTAATTGTTTTCGCAGTTGTTATTTTTAGCTTTTTTATGATTGCTAGTGATGATAGTGACGTTACATCAACAATCAATCGTGAAAAGATAGAAAATCCTATTCCTTACGATAATAACTGCATTAAAGATGAACTAGGTTATGTAGAAAACACATCAAAACTTTCTAAAAATCTTAAGAATTTCTATAACAAAACAGGAATTCAACCTTATATTTATTTAAAGAGCTATGATGAAACACTTACAAGTGATAGTCAAAAAGATAATTATGCACAAAACTGGTATGAACAAAACATTGATAACGAAGATACTTTCTTATTTGTTTACTATGAAGATCAAAATCCTAATGAAATAGGTTATATGGCTTATGTTAATGGGAAACAGGTAACTTCGGTAATGGACAGTGAAGCTGTTAATATTTTTTGGAACTACATAGATCGTTATTGGACAGATGATTCACTTTCTACAGTAGAGGTATTTACAAAGACCTTTAATTCAACAGCAAATACGATTATGGAAAAATCAACAACTTCTAATGATATTATTAAAATCATTTGTATTATTGTTGGCATTGTCATTGTAATTGGTGGAATTATTTATATCTTGCGTATGAAATTTAAACGAGATAAAGAAAAAGCTAAAGAAACAGTTGAAATATTAAAAACACCTCTTGATAAATCAGATGAATTAAGAGACAAATACTTAAATGAAGAAGGGAAAGATTAACTATGGGAATTTTAACAAGATTTACAGACATTATGAAAAGTAACATTAATGCTTTATTAGACAAATGCGAAGATCCAGCAAAAATGATTGATCAAACATTAAGAGATTTAAGAGAAGATTTAGCTGAAGTCAAAAAAGAAACAGCCAACATTATTGCTGATGCAAAAAGTGCAGATCGTCAAGTTCAAGAATGTGAAGATAAAATTGCTAAATATACAACAGCTGCTCAAAATGCTTTAAAAGCGGGTAATGAAGATGATGCTAGAACATTGATTGCTAAAAAACAACAATATGAAAGCAATCTTGTTTCATACAAAAAAACACAAGAACTTACTCATGCCAATGCTGATAAAATGCGTCAAATGCATGATAAATTAGTAAACGATATCGAAACATTAGAAGCTAGAAGAGATGCTATTAAAGCAACTGTTGCTTCTGCTAAAGCACAAGAACATATTAATAAAATTGTTTCTGGTGGAGATAAAGCAAAATCTTCTATGGAATCATTTGAACGTTATGAAAAGAAAGCAGAAAAAATGCTTGATGCAGCTACTGCTGAAGCTGAATTAAATGCACATACAAGTGCTGCTTCTACTCTTGCTGATAAGTATACATCAAACGGTAGTGACGCTTCTGTTGAAGATGAATTAGCTGCTATGAAAGCAAAACTTGGATTATAATAATTGCTTGGAATATACATTTGTATATTCCTTTTTTTGTATTATAATATTTTCGAGGTGAAACCATGAATAAAAATAATTATCATACCCATACCACGAGATGTTATCACGCTAGTGGAAAAGATGAAGAATATGTAAAAGCAGCTATTAAAGCTGGTATCAAAGAATTAGGATTTTCTGATCATACACCTTGGCATTATGATTCTTCTTTTAAAGCAACAATGCGTATGCCTGAAAATCAATTAGATGGTTATATTGAAAGTATCTTATCTTTAAAGGAAAAATATAAAGATCAAATTTCTATTCTTGTAGGTTTAGAATGTGAATATTTTGAAAAATATATACCTTGGTTAAAACAAATGTTGGAAGATAAAAAAATAGATTATATTATTTTAGGAAATCATTATTATAAAACAGATGAATTACATGACTATTTTGGTACACCAGTTGATGAGTTTCATTTAAAAGCGTATGTTGATCAATGTATTCAAGCAATTGATAGTGGCCTTTATAGTTATATCGCTCATCCTGATTTAGTTTACTATGATCAAGACTCTAAACTTTATCAAGAAGAAATGTCACGATTATGCGCTTATGCCAAAGAAAAAGATATGCCTTTAGAATTTAATCTATTAGGATTTATGACACATAGACATTATCCAAATAATGCTTTTTGGAAAATTGCAAATCACTATAAAAATAAAGCAATCATTGGCTTTGATGCACATAGTCCTGATGCTTTATTAAAAGATGATATTTATCAACAAGCTTTCAATTATCTATCTTCTTTAGATGTTGAACTAATTGATACAATTCAGACATTAAAAAAATAAGGATTTTTTCCTTATTTTTTATTTTACAAGTTCAATAGCTTGTTTACCTGTTAAATGTTCAATTATAATTTCTACACAACAAAGAGCTTTCCATTCTCTTTGAATTTCTTTTTCAACTGCAATTTCATCATCACAATATTTTAATCCTAAAGCATTTACCGCTTGATAGATTTCATCATCATCTTGTAAGATTTTTGCTTTTCCAAAAAGAATAATACTTCTAAAATAAGTTGTTAATTCTTCTTCAATAACATCTTCTTGATCAATAATACTTATTGATACTT
>ERZ773228.2828-NODE-2828-length-15193-cov-4.127758_pt1 | contig 15193 bp, 11 predicted proteins | sample MGYA00580524_ERZ773228 | MGnify/ENA primary metagenome ERZ773228 (study PRJEB29015, sample SAMEA2737768) | human gut metagenome | biome: human gut; feature: human-associated habitat; material: faeces | place: China | collected 2012 ... | reverse complement strand
TTGCCCGTAGGCTGCTAAACATTGTTCCCGCGCCGTGCGCGGATTAAATGAGTGCTCTTCCTCTTTGAACTCCTACCTTTCCCCTGTTTGTTAGTCTGGCGCAGACCAGAGACCGGCGACCGCTCCGAAAAAGGGGAACGGCAGTCGGGTTACTCTTGCGTGTCTTTCTCGACATATTCGCAGTTCACAGACAGCGTACTGCTACACATGCGGTTTAATCTCCGCAAGGGCAGCCATTGACCGCCACTCCCCCATCCCAAACAAAAAATGCAGAGGCAGGAAAAGCAATTTTTCCTGCCTCTGCTGTGCCCGGTAAAACGATACTTGCTATATCATCTGTGGTTCGCGGTTTACCGAAACGAATAATTTACTTTTCAAGCTCGGTCCAGTCACGAGCGTCGCGGATGGTGGTCCACTTCTCGTACTTATCGTCCTTGCTCTTATCCGAGTATGCGTGGCTGTTGGTAGCCTCCTGCACAGCGAGATAGTACCATGCGGAAGCATCGGAATTATCCGGCCACTTGATCATGCTGTCGAGCAGATCGCTGCTGTTCTCGGGCAGACGGTTGAGTACGCGGTTGACAAGTGTCATAGCCTCTGCGCGGGTGATATACTGGTTCGGACGGAACGTACCATCCGGATAGCCATTGATCCAGCCCTTGTTTGCGGCGATACCGATCTCATTCTTTGCCCAGTGGGATGCGATATCCGTGAACTTCGAGGACGTATCCGTGTTCTTATCGTCGAAGCGAGCGGCGATTGCGGCAAATTCCGCACGGGTAATCGGCGCATTCGGCGCGAACGTGCCATCGTTATGACCCTTTACAATGCCCATCGAGGATAGCGTGGAGACAGCATGGTTAAACCACTGACCGCGCGTCACATCGGACAGGCTGTTGGACTGGGTGGAATTTGCGGTGCGGACTTCCTCGGTCAGCAGACGGAAGAAGATGGTTGCCACTTCTGCGCGGGTGATGTTGCCGTTCGGCTCAACGTTGCCGTTCGGGTAGCCGACAATGTACGCAAAGTGATCGTCACCGTTCAGACCGGTCGGTACATCATCCGGAATGTCAACGGTCGGTCTGCTGCTGCCGCCGCCACCGCCGGACGATCTGCGGGTCCATACGCCGATCAGCTTGACATCCTGCTGAATGTCCTTGATCTCGGTTACAACATCGCCACTACCGTTGATCCGCCAGCCGCTGAACGTGTAGCGGCTCTGCGAGGTGGTCTGTACCGGTGCGACGGTGTAGTTGCCGCCTTTCTTAACCTTGGCATCCGCCGGTCTCGCGCCTGCATCAGACGGAATGTCGCCGGTTACTTCGTAGGTTACGTTGCAGAACTGACCGTGTGCAGCCTTGAGAGCTAGCGCATCGGAAACAGCCTCTGCCTTGACTTCATACTCATCGGCGTAATACTCAGTGTCTTTACCATCGCCGTTCCAGCGCTTTTCCTTGCCGTCGTGATACCATCCTACGATCGGGTGCTCTTCTTTGCAGTCATCCAGAATCCAGCCGTCACCGACAGGTGCAAAAGTGATTTTGCCAACAGAGGATTTATAAGTGCCGTTGTAAATATCATCACCTGCCATCAGTGCATGGTTGTTATACAGCTGTGCACCAGCAGAAACAGTAATTTCACCGTAATTGCGGATACCGCCGCCATACTGAGTTTTGCTGCCGTTGTTCGTGATAACCGTGTCGGCACCGATTTCGATCATACCGCAGTTTCTGATTGCGGAAACTGCATTGTCAACCAAATTTACGGTTGCATTATCTGCAAACCGGACATTTGCGTTAGCCGGATCAGCGGTTCTTATAGCCAGAGCACCGACATAGTAACCCTCTACGACTTCCTCGGATACAGAATTACCGGTGCCGGTAATTGTCAGCGCTGTACCGTCCTGTACATCAACATTGCCGCCGTACATGAAGATACCGCTGTGAGCGTTATCCTTTATTAGCAGAGTAGCACCATTTTTCATGGTAAGAACATTTGTATCCGCATAACCAGTAATGCCCATATCGTTACGGTTGATTAGCGCATGCGAATTATCGAGTGTCAATTCACATCTTACCAATCCCTGATTTTCACAATGTGTAACTGTAAGGTAAGAATTTATAACTCTAATCTTGAAGTTATTGATACCATTCGCTTGAGGGCTAGAACCATGGAATGCATCGGTAATAGTAATCTCAGAACCGTCCTCAATATTTAGATTGGCAAAACCGTCATCTGCCATCATTGAAGTATATGTGGTATTCTGAATGATTAGCTTAGAGCTACCCAAAATGTTAATCGTAGAATCAGCATGCGCATAAATACCGTGCTTTGTGATTGTGCATGTACTACCTTTATCAAAAGTCAGCACACCCTTACTGCGCGTAACAATCGACCATGCCTTATCAGAATCGACATTATTAGTACATTCCACATTTGTATTATTGAACGTCAACGAACCAGAGATATTAAGCGAATAATTATCCGTTTCTTGCGCAGGAATAGTAATAGTATGGCCGTTACCATTGATGACAAGATTCTTTCTAATTTCATTAACGGTTATTACACCTTCATCATTACCAATCTCAATCTCAGCGCCGCTCTCAGCAGCTTCGATAGCTGCATCCAGAGTTTTATACGTCTGAGTACCAATCTTCGCAACAAACGATCCCGCCGCCGGAGTCGGGGTCGGGGTCGGGGTCGGCTCACCGTTACTGTCCGAGCCACTGTTTTCGCCCTCCTGCGGAGCAGGTGCGGCTGTATCGGCACTGCCGCCGCTGCTGTCGTCAGCAGATTCCTGTACATTATCGGTGCCGCCGTTTCCCTCAACATTTACATTGTTATTCTCAGCCTGCTGAACGTTTTTACCGTCGCTTACCACGTTTACAATATTATTCGAGGTGTCGGATGCAGCATCACCGTCCGCGTCTTTCTGCGCCGCAAGCGCGGTAACAGGCAGCATGGTCAGCATCATCAATCCGGCGAGGGTACCGGCAAGAAAACGGTTATTTCTCTTTTTCATGCAAAAAACCTCCTCTGCGTGCATACAGACGCAAAGGAGGCGTGAATTCTGCTGTTCGGCAACCGGCTGTCCTACGGAGTAATTACTCCGGGTAGACCCATGGCTTTGCGACACCGGCTTTCACCGGCTGTGCCTTTTTCTGTACAGACACGCCCTTGGCGCATGATGCACAGATCAAGTTGTCTAAGCTGAATGAACCGGTTGTTCCGGGCACATGGAATCTGATTGGTTCATCCGCGCAGCAGGTAATTTCTGCTACACATAAATTATAGCATAGTTCAGCAGAAATGTTTCCTTTTATTTTCCATATTTTTTGAACAAAATTCATTTATGATTTTTGTGCGAACTGTATGAATCTACACAAATTTTCAATTTCCAGACAAAAGAAGAACGTGCCTTTGGGCACGTCCTTCCGCTTACGCTTTATCCAGCAGCTTGATGATTTCTGCAATCTTCTGCTCGCGTTCGTTCTGATCTCCGGTCTCAAACGCATCCTGCACGCAGCCGGAAAGGTGTCCGCGAAGAACCTCTCTCTGCGCCTTATGCACCAGCGATTCAACCGCCTGCAGCTGCATCATAATATCCATGCAGTAGCGGTTGTCGTCTATCATCTTCAGCACACCGTCGAGCTGCCCGCGCGCGGTCCTGAGCAGCGGCTCGACCTTTTTACGATCTGCCATCATTTGATGTCAACCACCTTATAGCCCGCCCTGTATCCTGCTGCGGTCAGAACAGCATCCTCCGGCAGCGTTTTGCCCGAAACGACTGCCTTGCCTGCATCCAGATCGACCGTAACATCACAGCCGGCTGCTGCACCCTCGAGTGCCTTTTTGACGTGTGCCACGCAGTGCTGACACATCATTCCCTCAACCTTGATTGTCTTTTCCATAACATTTTCCTCCTTTTTATGTGCCGTAAGCGGCTTTTCGCCGCTGACGGGCAAAACAGCAGGTGTCCCCGCCGTTTTTCTTGGTGTTGCGCTGAAAAAGCGCAGGCGCAGTGCGTTCGAGACCACGCAGACGGACGACAGGCTCATTGCCGCCGCGCCAATCATCGGACTGAGCTTGATGCCGAACGGCACCCACAGCAGACCCGCCGCAATCGGAATGCCGATGCAGTTGTAGAAGAACGCCCAGAACAGGTTCTGGCGAATGTTGCGCATGGTCTGACGCGACAGCCGGATGGCGTCCACCGCGTCCATCAGGTCGCTCTTCATCAGCACAACGTCCGCAGACGAGATAGCCACGTCCGTACCTGCACCAATCGCAATACCGACATCGGCACGCGCAAGCGCCGGTGCATCGTTGATGCCGTCACCGATCATGGCAACCTTTCGGCCCTTTCCCTGCTTTTCGCGCACGATGCGCTCCTTGTCCTGCGGGAGCACCTCAGCGATCACATCGGTCACGCCCAGCTCGGATGCGATGGACTGCGCGGTTTTCTGGTTGTCGCCGGTGAGCAGCGTTACGTCAATGTGCATACTGCGCAGTGCTTCGACTGCCGCCTTGCTGGTCGGCTTGAGCACATCAGCGACCGCAAAAATGCCGACAATCTGACGGTTTGCCGCGAAGAACAGCGGCGTTTTGCCTGCTGCGGCAAACTCATCACCCAGCTTCTGCATCGAGCCGGACAGCGCCAGTCCGTTGGCGAGCAGCATCCGGCGGTTGCCCGCAAAGCACGGTACACCATCCACAAACGCGCGAATGCCCTGCCCCTCGAGCATCTCAAAGTCAGTGACCGAACGCTCCTGCGCGTTCTTCTCGCGTGCATAGCGCACGATGGCGTCCGCCAGCGGATGGTCACTGCGGCTCTCGAGTGACAGCGCCAGTGAGAGCAGGTCAGCCGACTCCACGCCGAACGACTTGACATCGGTCACGACCGGACGTCCTTCGGTTACGGTACCGGTCTTGTCCATGATGACCGCGTTTACGTTGTGCAGATTCTCGAGCGCCTCCGCCGACTGGAACAGCACGCCGTTTTTCGCACCGACACCTGTGCCGACCATGATAGCGACCGGCGTAGCCAGTCCCAGTGCACACGGGCACGAGATGACCAGAACCGAAATCGCGCGTGTGAGCGCAAAGCTCGGCGTTTCGCCAGCCAGCAGCCATATGATCGCTGTCACGAGCGCAATACCCATAACGACCGGCACGAACACGCCTGCCACCTTATCCGCCAGCTTGGCGATTGGCGCCTTGGACGCGCCTGCCTCCTCTACCAGACGGATGATCTGGCTCAGAGTCGTATCGTCACCGACACGCGACGCTTTCATGACAACATAACCGCTCTTGGACACGGTTGCACCGATTACGGTATCGCCGACATGCTTTTCGACCGGCATGCTCTCGCCGGTGATGGCGCTTTCGTCCAGATAGGCGCTGCCCTCGGTGATCTCGCCGTCAACCGGCACGGACTGACCGCCGCGCACGATAACGAGATCGCCAACCTGTACCTGCTCAATCGGCAGCTGCATGGTCTGACCGCCACGGATGACCTCGGCGGTCTGCGGACGCAGGTCCATCAAAGCCGCGATGGCTTCGCCTGTCTTGCGCTTGGCACGCGCTTCAAAGAACTTGCCGAGCGTTACCAGCGTCAAAATCATGCCTGCGGACTCAAAATACAGGTCGTGCATAAAGCTGTGGGCTGCCTCAGGCGTGGGCGCGAGCGCGATTTGAATTAGCGCGTAAATGCCGTACACGAGCGCCGCACCCGAGCCGACGGCGATGAGCGCGTCCATCGTCGGGGCACGATGCAGCAGCGTTTTGAAGCCGTTGATATAATATTTGCGGTTGATAATGACGATCGGCAGCGTGAGGATCAGCTCCGTGAGCGCCAGATTGAACATGCCGTCCATGCCTGCCGCATAGGACGGCAGCGGCAGCCCGACCATCTCGCCCATCGAGAAGTACATCAGGACAAGCATGAAAATCGCCGAAACGACAATGCGGGTCTTCATTTCCTTCAGCGCCTCGTCCGCCTGCGGGCTTTGCGCCGGAGCCGAGGTCTGCCTTCCGTCGTCCACCGCAGCCGTGTAGCCGCCGGACTCGACCGCCTTTATAATCGTCTGTGCGTCGCACGCGTTTTCGTCGTACTCGACCGCCATGCTACCGGCGAGCAGATTTACCTGCACGCCGCTGACACCCGGCACCGCCGAGACGCTTTTCTCCACATGGGCGGAGCAGGCCGCGCAGCTCATGCCGCCCACCCGAAACCGTTGTTTCATATCGCATCTCCTATCTATACCCCTCCCCTACGGGAGGGGGTTCTATTTACAGACAAAGTATACACCCCGAGAACAGTATTGTCAAGAACGAAGTTAGCCTTGACGAACACCCATAAAATATGGTATAATATTTATAATTAATGGTAGTTGAAGTAGTCCATAGGACGAAGTAGACGAAAGTTTACTTCGTCCTATTTTTTTGCGTTCAGCTGCATTTCTATTCGTTATCAAAAAATATTTCACATACACAAAAAGGAGAAAACAAAATGCCAAAAAACAAATTTCAGGACGTTATTTACACCATTATCATGGCTTCTGTCATGGTATACGGCATGGTAGCGTACAACATCGTGCTGAACACCGGTTCCATGCAGAACTGGGTATTTCTCGCGGTATTCCACGAGTGGCCGATCATGACTGTCATTGCGATCCTGCTCGAGCTGGTATTCGTCGGCAAACTGGCGATGAAGGTTGCATTCCGCCTTGTCAATCCGCGTGAAGCCAGCCAGACCAGCATTATGCTCGCTATCTCGGCCGCATCCGTATGGCTGATGTGCCCATGCATGAGCTTCTTTGCCACCCTGCTGTTCAAGGACAGCCATAACGCACAGTTCTTTGCAATCTGGGTGCAGACCACCGTTATGAACTTCCCGATGGCGCTGCTGTGGCAGTTCTTTGCAGCCGGTCCGCTGGTGCGCCGCATTTTCGGTCTGCTGTTCCGTGAGAACGCAGACAAGTCCTCTGCGACGGAGATGGAGTCGGTTTAATCTTCAATCGAAAATTTTGATTTTCCGGTTTACCCGGCACCGGTTTTGCGGGACACACGAGTTGCGTTAGCAATACGCCCTTTCCGGGCGAGAAGGTTTTCGCTTAATCCAAGCAGGGAATTGCGCTCTGCGGAGCGCGGGGACGTGCGCTGACGCCGCGCGGGCGCACAAGGTGAATTGCCCGAAGGGCAAGAGAAGGTCTCCTGGGGGATACCCGTGTCGCGCAACTCGTTTGTCTGGATATTACGGACGGCACCTACGGATTTCACCTATCCATCAACTCCTACCTCCTACCTTGCAGAACCGCTCACCTTGACACCAACAAAAAAGGAGAACCCACCCGGGTTCTCCTTTTTCATTACGCCATATCCTTGAGCAGACCATGCTTCTCATAGGTGGTGGTGCGGACGATCTTATTTTCCTCATCCACAAACACGACCTGCGGAGCATAGCCATTCTTGACCTCCTCCGGCGTCAGCTGCGCGTACGTCATCAGAATGACCTTATCACCGACGCTGACGCAGCGCGCCGCCGCGCCGTTCAGGCAGATCATGCCGCTGCCGCGCTCACCGGCGATGGTATAGGTCTCAAAGCGGTTGCCGTTCTCAATATCCACGATGGCAACCTTCTCGTATTCGTAAATGCCGGCCGCATCCAGCAGATCGGCATCAACCGTAATCGAGCCGACGTAGTTCAGCTCAGCCTGCTTGACCGTTGCACGGTGAATTTTACCCTTGAGCATCTGTACTGTCATGGCTTAACCCTCCACCGAAAAGTTGTCGATCAGGCGTGTTTTGCCGATATAGACCGCCATAGCGACCAGTTCGCCGCCGTTGATCTCATGCACCGGCAGCATGGTCAGACCGTCCACTGCGGAAACGTAATCAATACGCGCGAGCGGCTCCTGCTCGATAAGCGCACGCATGGCATCCACGACCTTATCCGCGTTCTTCTCGCCGTTCTGTACCAGCTCCCGACCGAGCTTTACAGCGCGCGACAGCACGAGCGCCGCCTTGCGCTCCTCTGCGCTCAGATAGGTATTGCGCGAGGACTTCGCCAGACCGTCCGCCTCACGGATGATCGGGCAGCCGACGATCTCAATGCCCATGGACAGGTCGAGCACCATACGGCGGATGATCGCCAGCTGCTGTGCGTCCTTCTGACCGAAGAACGCCTTATCCGGCGTTACGATGTTGAACAGCTTGGAAACGACCGTGCACACGCCGCGGAAATGAATCGGACGGGTCTTGCCGCACAGCTGGCGCGGCATTTCGGACTGCACCTCAACAAAGGTGGCAAAGCCGTCCGGGTACATCTCGGACACCTCAGGATGGAACACCATGTCACAGCCGCACTCGGTCAGCAGTGCACAGTCGTGCTCAAAATCACGCGGATAGGTCTCCAGATCCTCACCCGGACCGAACTGGGTCGGATTGAGGAACACGGACGCTACCGTGCGGTCGCACTGCTGCACGGACGTTTTGACCAGACTGGCGTGTCCTTCATGCAGATAGCCCATGGTCGGCACCAGACCGACGGTCAGACCCTGCTGTTTCCACTCGCGCACCTGTGCGCGTACTTCTGCGATGGTTGTTGCGATTTTCATTGTATATGCTCCTGTTTCTCTCAAAATTCAGCGTCGAGTTTGGCGAGATATTCATCGCTGCAGTCAGACTTGACAAAGCTCTGCTTTTCGGTCGGGAACGTGCCGTTCTGCACCTCGTTCATGTAAGCGCGGAACGCATTCACCATGCGCTCACCGATATTGTCGAACTGCTTGGCGAACTTGGGCGTAAAGTCCATGTTCATGCCGAGCATATCCTGATAGACCAGCACCTGTCCGTCACAGCCTGCGCCCGCACCGATACCGATAGTCGGGATGGTCAGCTTTTTCGAGATGAGCGCCGCCAGCTTGGGCGGTACGCACTCGAGCACGACCGAAAATGCACCGGCCTCCTGTACGGTAAAGGCATCCTCGAGCAGCCGCTTTGCCGCATCCTCGCCCTTGCCCTGTACCTTAAAGCCGCCGAACACGTTGACGCTCTGCGGCGTCATGCCGATATGTGCCTGCACCGGAATACCAGAATCCGTAATCGCGCGAATCTGCTCGGCAACGGCTGCGCCGCCCTCCAGCTTGACCGCGTGTCCGCGCGCTTCCTTCATCAGCCGGCCTGCGTTGCGCACGGCTTCGGAAACCGACGCCTGATAGCTCATAAACGGCATATCCATGATGACCATGGTGTTCTCGCACGCGCGCACTACGCATGCACTGTGGTGGATCATGTCCTCCATCGTAACCGGCAGGGTCGTGTCATAGCCCATCATGGTCATGCCGAGCGAATCACCCACCAGAATGGCGTTGATGCCCGCTTTTTCCACCAGCTTGGCGGTCGTGTAATCGTAGCTGGTAATCTCGGTGAGGCGCTCGCCGTTTTGCTTCATCGAGAGAAATGTACTCACTGTGTTCTTCATTCTTTCTGCTCCTTTTCCCTGTTCAGCAGGGCGGCAAGCGTGCCGTAATCCTGCTCAGGATGTTTTTCCTGTGCCATTTTGACCTGTTCGAGTCCCAGCAGCGCGTAAAGCTGCCGGTCGTCCCGTTCCGTCAGGCACGACAGATGCTTTTGCACGGTCTGCGTGTCGCCGCGCTCAATGGGTCCGGTCAGCGCTGAGACGGCACCGTGCTCGATTACATGCGCCAGATTGCTCCGCATGAGCGGCGCAAGCGCGTGCAGTGCGTCCGTTTCGGAGAATCCGCAGCCGCTCAGCAGCTCTGCGCTGCGCTGCACGAGTGCACAGACAAAGTTGCTCGCCAGCGCACAGCTGAGGTGGTACTGCGCCTTGCTCTCCGGTGAAATGGTATGCACCTGCAGCCCCAGTCCGCGCAGCAGCGGCACAAAGACCTCGACCGCCTGCGTGTCTCCCTCGACGCAAAAAAAAGCACCTGCCAGCTCCCGCCAGCAGTTATACTTGCTGCTGATCGGAAATAGCAGATGAATGGATATTGCATAGGCTCCCTGCGCACGAATACCGGGAAAGGCCTCCCCGGCTGTGCAGGCGCCGCTGCAATGACATATATACTTGTCCTGAATTTCAAATTCTGCGACCTGCCGATACACCTCGGTAATCGCATTATCCGGAACGGTGATGAAAATCGCGTCACTATCTTCGATGAGTTTGCCCAGGTCGGTATAGTGTCCGGAATTTGTAAATTCTGCGGCTTCTCTTGCGCTGTCGGAATTGCGGCTGTAATAGCCGGATATCCGCACGCCTTTTTCGGCAAGCAGTCTGCCGAAGGAAAAGCCGACTTTTCCTGCTCCAACAATGCCAATGTTCATGCTGTCACCCGCTTTCTGTGGTGTGACGCAACGTAAAATCACTGTCGGAAAAATTTGAAAAACATGTTGTGACAAGGTATAGCTTCCGCTCTGCGGAATGCCATCCATCAATGGGTATTATACCCGCTTGAGATAAGAATGTAAAGGAAAAGTTTTCGGCTCCGGGGAGTCAATCAACAGCGAACGTACGTTCATTTATGCAGATTTCGTTCTGTAATTCTGCTTATAATCGTTAAAACCGCTCTGTATCAAAAGATACAGAGCGGTTTCCGGTTATGCGTAATACGCGATCCTGAGCAGCTCCTCCGGTGTAGTAACACCCTGTTTTACCAGTTCCAGACCCTTTTCCTTCAGGCTGCGCATGCCCTGCTGTTCCCGCGCGTAGGCCTCGATCTCCTCGATTTCGGCGCCGCGGCTGATCATGCGGCGAATATTGCGGTCAATCGTGACGATCTCATGCACGGCAATACGGCCACGGTAGCCGGTGCCGTTGCAGTGCGTACAGCCTGTGCCGCGCTTGATGGTCGTGATATCCTTGCCGAGCAGTGCCTGCTCCTGCGGCGTAACTGCGACCTCTCTGCCGCAGTGCGGACACACCTTGCGCATCAGTCGCTGCGCGACCAGACCGACCAGCGAATTTGCGATCAGATAGTGGTCGATGCCCATATCGGCCAGACGGACGATGCTCGAGACCGCATCGTTGGTATGCAGCGTACTCAGCACCAGATGACCGGTGATGGCCGCACGAACCGAAATACCGGCGGTTTCGCCGTCACGGGTCTCACCGACCATGATGATATCCGGATCCTGACGCAGCAGCGCGCGCAGACCGGACTCAAACGTCAGTCCGGCAACCGGATTGACCTGCGTCTGGTTGATGCTCGGCACGTTCTTCTCCACCGGATCCTCAACCGTGGAGATATTCACCTGCCGGTGCGACAGGTACTCAAGCACCATGTACAGTGTGGTGGACTTACCCGAACCGGTAGGACCGGTGATATAAATAATGCCGTTCGGTGAGTTGAGCATAGGCAGGAACCTTGCATAGCTTTCGTCATCCATGCCGAAGTGGCTGGCGTGATCGACCTGACCCGCCGTTGCCAGAATTCGCAGCACGGCCTTTTCTCCGAACACGGTCGGCAGCAGCGATACACGGATGTTGACGTACTCGCTCTGTCCCACACGGATACGGAAATGACCGTCCTGCGGCAGACGGCGCTCGGCAATATCGAGGTTCGCCATGATCTTGATTCGCGCGATCAGCGGCTGGTGCACACTGCGCTGCAGCGTTACATAATCAACGATCGTGCCGTCGATACGCATGCGCACGCGCGTGCTGCCCTCAAACGGCTCGATATGCACGTCGCTCGCGCCGGTGCTGATTGCACGGTCGAGCAGGCTGTTGAGCAGCTTGACGATCGGCGCTTCCGGATCACCGCTTTCGCTCTCTTCTACCTGCAGCATCTCCACATTACGCTCTGCAAAGTCCTCGTTGGCGGTCTGTGCCGCCTGCTGCGCGCCGACCTCGGCGTAATAGTAGCGGATTGCGCTCTGCAGCGGACCCATTTCGCTCAGGCGGATGACCACCTGACAGCCGGTCAGCTGGCGCACTTCCTCAAAGGCAAAGTAGTTGAGCGGATCGTTCGTCACGACCTCGAGGCTCTTGTCCGCAAAGCCGACCGCAAGCAGGTTCTGCTTTTCCGCCAGCTCGCGCGGAATCATGCGGACAGCGGTCAGATCGACCTGCATCTGTCCGATGCTCACGATCTCCAGTCCCAGACGGGCAGCCAGTGCCTCGAGCACCTGCGTCTCGGTAACAAAGCCCAGCTCGATCAGGATCTGACCGACTCGCTTTTCACGGTGCTCCTTCTGGTAGGCGAGCGCCTGCTCCATCTGCTCCTGCGTGATGTAATTGCGCTCCATCAGCACTTCGCCGATACGCAAATTGGTTTTCATGCGTCTGCCTCCTTGTCGCTGACACACATGTAGATCTCCAGCGTGCCGGTGATCAGATTGGTGCTGACCGCCTGCGTGTTGTTTGCCACATAATCATAGTCTGCAATACTGAAATTGGTCACGCGCAGACCCTTGTACCTGTGCTCTACCTCATCGAGGAAGTTCAGCCACTGGGTTACGGCGCCCTGCGCCGAGATAGTCGCAGTGCCGATGTAAACGCAGTTGACCGGCTGCACCGGCGCTGCCGATGTATCGTCGGTCGAATCGGCGGATTCCGTATCGGATGAGGTGTCCGCACTGCTGTCCGTCTGTGCAGCTTCCTGCTCGGCGAGATACGCGCTGACCGCACCCGGAGCGGCCTCCGTCAGCGTCAGCGACTGCGGAAACAGTCCGTTCTCGAGCGCGATACCCGTGATGATATCGTCCATCTGACGGGTTTCCAGATCGCCCTTGTAGTATTTTTCGCTTGCCGTGTTCAGCGCGGCTTCATTTTGCGCGATAATGTCGTCAATCGTCGCGAGTGCGGCAATCTGCGTCTGATATTCCTGCTGCTTCTGTTCGGCGGCGTCATACTCGTTCTGCAGCGTTTCGTGATTTTCCATCGCAGGACGGATGAGATACATGCCGAAAATGACGATTATCGCCAGACAGGCCACCAGCCGGAGCAGCTTTTTATCACGTTCGGTTACAACGATGTTCATTCGGCTGCCTCCTCTCCCAGCAGGATACAGTTCAGGCTGAGGACGTACACGCCGTCCTCATAGGTATAGCCGGTGTAGTCCACCTTGCGGAACAGGCCGGTTTTCTGCAGCTTGAGCACATAGCTCGGAATGTCGATAACGCTGCCGCTCTGTGCATCGAACTGCAGCGCGCCGGTAGCCGCATCATAGCCGGTCAGCACCATGCTGACCTGAGCGCCGCCTGCCGCGCCGATCTTGCTCATCAGGGCGCTGTCCACCTGCGGATAGGTGGCAAGCGCGTCCGTCAGATTGCGCACCTGCTGCAGTCCCTGCACCAGATTGTCATTGCGCTGCTGCTTTTCGGCAGATTCGTTGTACTGCTCGATCACGGTCGGATCGTTCAGCCAGTCGTTGATGTCGTCGGTCCTGTGGCTCAGGCTGCTGTTCATCTGCAGGAACACACACCAGACCGCAGCGCACACCACCAGACACACCGCAATCGGTGTGTAGAAGCTGTGCAGCAGGCCGGTCTGCCCTTTGCTGCCGCGGGACAAACGCCGATAGCTGCGGAGCAGATCCAGCTCCTTGTTTGCACGAAGCACGGTTCGAATCAAAGTCTCGGCACACCCGAGCCAGTCGTCCAGCCGCTCGCCGTTCGGCAGGGCGCGGAACGCACGGCATTCGGGCAGACGGCTCACTTTCAGACCCAGACCGCGGATACCCGCCAGACACACCTCGAAATCATCATCCGAGCAGCCGGCGTAATACACATCAGTCAGCGTGCCGCCCGAGCGGCTTGCCGTGTGGAACTGCATGGTGCCGGAAACGTTTCTCGTCATCTCAGTGCCGAAATCCACCGTGCCCGGCTCACTGAAAATACGGCTGCGGCTGGAATAACGGTACTCGCCGTTCTCGACCAGCAGCGAAAGCACGCTGCTGCCCTCAAAACACAGCCAGATACAGGTCTTGCCCTGCATGGACTGCATGGCATGCAGGAGCTTGAGCCGTCCTGCCATAGTAACGGTAACGCTCTGCAGGCGCAGGCCGAGCCGGTCGGTCATTGCAAGGTATTCCTCCATCGTTTCCTTGCGGCAGGCAGCGCAGAACAGCTGCTGACGGCCTTCGGCATCTGTGCCGAGCGGCACATAGTCCGCCGCCACAAGCTGATCCTCCCGCGGACGCATTTCGTGCCGCACAAGCTCCTCCAGCTTGTTTTCCGGCATGCTCGGTGCGGTGATAGTCTTGGTGGCAACCGCCTCATCCGGCAGGACGAGCGTGATGCCGCGGGTCGGCAGCCTGTGCTGCTGCCAGAGTGCGCCTATCGCCTTCTCCCAGTTTTCCATGCCGCCGCCGTGTGCGGGGGCACTGTAAAGCGCCTGCACGGAAGGCTTCGCGCCGGACTTGCCGACCGCGACAAGCACCTGCTCCTCCTGCAGCGCCAAAACGGTTGTGTTCATTCTCATTTCTCCCCTTTGTGAGGTTTACACGTTTCCGAGGTTATACATTCCCCGAACTCTCTATCGCGCTGTACGAGCCGATGATCGGCGACATGACCGCGATAATGATAAAGCCGACCACAAACGCCATCAGCACGATCAGCATCGGCTCCAGAATGGTCATCATGCGCTTGCTCGCCTGCTGTGCATCGTACTCCATCGAATCCGCAATGGAATCCAGCATGGAGTCCAGTCGTCCGGTCTCCTCGCCAACTGCGATGCTGCTGCACAGCTTGCGCTGAAAGCCGTCCACCGTCTCGAGGGCGGCGGACAGGCTGACGCCCGAACGCACCTGCACAAGCACGTCATTAAACTGAGAAACGATGTAGGCGTTGCCGATGGTATCACGGGCGGTCTGCAGCGCAGTGACGATCGGCAGACCGCTCGAGTACAGGCTGCTGATGGTTCGCGCGAACCGCGCCGTGCAGATAACCTGATTGAGCGGACCGAAAACCGGCATTTTGAGCTTGCGCCGGTCCATTTCCAGCCGGACGGCCGGAATGCGCAGCAGCGTGCGGATAACCATGACCACTGCCGCGACACCCAGTATCATCAGATACCATTTGGTAACCATAAAATTGGAAAACGCCATCAGCGCCAGCGTAACGCCCGGCAGCGAATCCATTGTGGAGAACAGATCGCTGAACTGCGGCAGCACGAAGGTTACGATAACGATAACGACCGCGACCGCCAGAATCGCAAGGATCATCGGGT
>ERZ773228.2814-NODE-2814-length-15259-cov-5.043804_pt1 | contig 15259 bp, 15 predicted proteins | sample MGYA00580524_ERZ773228 | MGnify/ENA primary metagenome ERZ773228 (study PRJEB29015, sample SAMEA2737768) | human gut metagenome | biome: human gut; feature: human-associated habitat; material: faeces | place: China | collected 2012 ... | reverse complement strand
CCAACCGCCGCTTCATATCCACATGGATCCGTTGGATTTTTATAGGATGTTCCATACGATACTTCCTGACCGACTGCATATTTGTGATTTGCAAGCGTAGCATTGGATGGCACACTGCCAATCAATGCTTTTACAATGGCATCCGCACATCTGTCTGCATCCCATCTGTCCGCATCGTCTTTATCATCCACGAAGGCACATTCAATCAGGATTGCCGGGGAATGAGTGTTGTTCAGAACATATAAGTTATGCGTCGTTTTAAATCCCCGATTGGTATATCCCAATGCTGAAGCAATTTCCGCACAGATTTTTTCTCCGGTTGTTCTTGTATTATCGTCATATCCCCAGACTTCCACTCCGCCTGTGGAACCATTTCCGACAAGATCGTTCATTCCAGAGTTTAAGTGAATTGAAACATCAAGATTAACATTATGTGCATTGCATTTCTGCACGATTGCGGCAAGATTCTGATTCTGCGTTGCTCCCGCATCATCTGTACAGTCATATACTTCATGTCCTGCTGCCCGTAACAGCTTTATGACCCTGTTCTTTACCTTCCTGTCCTCAATTACTTCATCCAGGAGGCCTGCCGCTCCCCTGCATACCAGGGAGTGGCCGCCATGTACATTATATACTGCCATTTATTTTTCCTCACTTTCTTCTGGATCTTCTGATTTTGATTTTAAAACCGCGATTGCTTTTGTAATCACTGCCGGGATAGGAATCCCCATCAGTCCGGCATTTTCCGTTATGGAAATTAATTCATTTGCCATGAATCCGATGCAGACAACATCCCGGATATAAGTTGTGTTCATGACAAGATCCAGCCGGACTGCAATCAGGACATATAACAGTGTCACCCCTTTTTTACAAAGCCCCTTCCATCCTGCATTGCTCTCTAAAGCTCCATTCTCTGTTTTGCTTGATTTCTTAAATACTCCTGCTACAATTAAGCCTGTCGCATAATCTATGCACATGAATATCAGCAATGTTATAAATGCGGCATCCCAGCCGCCAAACAGCTTTGCAATAAATCCGCCTGCTACTCCTATTATCATACATACGGTATCTTTCATCTTTTTCCCTTCTTTCTGTAAAAAAATTTGTTTTCTACTACTATTGTATGTCATCCTGCTGCAGGTGCTCTTATGTATCTCATCTTCTTATTCTTCCTCTATCATAAATTCCAACGTTTCCAGTTCCTTAATGCTCATCTGGCTGCACCCCTGTAAATCGTCATAATTTACTTTATGTATCTTTACTTCTTCATTTTCAATACTCAGTAGTTCCTGTAATTTCTTCTGTGCTTTCTCTTTTTCTTCCTCTGACATTGTCTCAAAGCTGTTCATAATTTTTGCTCTTTCCGGATCATATACCGCATATAAATCTTTCAGCTTTTTCAGGTTTTTTGCGATTGCATATCCGACTTTTACCGGATATTCTTTCCCGGATTCTTCCAGCTGGATCAGTCCGTTTAAATGATTGATTATTTCTAAATTTTTCATATTGCTGTCCTTTCTTTACTGAATCAATGCCCATGCTTCTTCTTCAAAATCATCCATGTCCTTTTTTACTGCTGCCTTATTTGCAAGGTAAGTTTCTCTGTCCTGAATGGTTTTTGAAATATTCGGTGTTCCGTCTTCTGCTATGCTGGCTGACATATAAGCTACGATAACGGTCTGCTTTTCTTCTTCTGTTCCCTTTTCGATGGTACTGGTACCTGTGAGTGTAATGCTTTTTCTTGTTTCTAACATATTGATTCCTCTCTTTCTTAATTGTTGTTATAATCTATCTTTTCCGGATGCATTGCAATTCCGATAAGATGTATTACCATGTTGTCCAAATTTCTTATTTTTTTATCCTGCATTTGCAACACCTTTATAATTGGTGCTATAAATTCCTCATATCTTAACCCGTAATCATATTGATTTGGAATGATTGTTTCTTTTCTTGTGCTTTCATCAACCTGTACTTTTTGACTTTTTACAAATCCAGCAAAATCAGATGCAGCAATTCCAAGATTTCCTAACAGTTCTTCAACATCCTGTGCTATCAATCCATAATGTATTCTATTACTATCATTTTCAATAAACCTGTATCTCGATGGTTTTAATCCCATTACAAAGTCATATGTTCGATTATCTAACTCAACTATATCTTTTTTTGCATTCCTATCCGATGTAGATATGCTTCCAGCCGCTGCATAAATCTGTTTCCAGCGGTAACCTGAATATCCAAGAGTGTAAGAATTATCCGCCGTTGGCATAAATCTTTTGCTGTTATCCAACTGTATGCTTTGTGAATTTCCATATCCAAAAATTAAATACGTTCCGTTTCCGTAAATTTGAGGATAACTTGTTCCTGAAAAATGGGCTTTGTTGTAAAAGGTATCTTCACTTGCCCCAATTACATGTCTTATACTTGAGTTTATCAAAAAGCTTGCACTTCCATATGCATCTGCCGTTACATATGTCGCTGTACTTGAACCTCGCCCAAGAACCATGTTTTTACATTCAATGTTTTTACATTCAACATCTGCATCTGCTTTTATCGAACCAGGAGTCATAAGTTTAGTACAGTAAACTTCTCCTCCAGCTGTAGCATAAAATTTCGCAGTTTTTGTTGTACTTCCATACTGTGTTGAAAAGCACCATGTTGAGGAATCTGTTGGTTTCTGTATATACATCCGGTAAACATTCCCAGATGTTCCAGAGTCAGCCTGCAGGTAATTTCCATTTATGACCAATTTTCCAATTGTTCCGGATGTTGCAGTTATATCACCACTTACTTTTACATTGCTTGCATATAATGCACCGGTTTTTGTTACCCCGAATGCATTTCCTGCTGTGAAACACCAGCCACTAATGCTTGATGAGCCACCGATAGATTTTGCCCCATCTGTGCCGGTACACATCATAACACTTCCAGATGTTCCCCATGTTCCGCTGGCTATATTATTGTTATCAATTGTAAAGCCGCCAATCTTTGCACATATCGCCTGCAAGCTGTCCACTTTTATTTTATCTGCAGTGATTGTACCGTTAACAATCAGCTGACCAGTTTTTTTCTTTTGACAAACCGCTCCATTTTTCAGTCCGATAGCTACATCTGCTGAACTTTTACGGATTCCAACAATGTAATAAGTTGCAACTTTTGTTTGATAACCAGATGGAATTGTTACACTTCCTGAAACATCATTCCAAGTACCTGATACAAAAGTCATTGTTGTTCCGCTATAGTCATAAAGGAATTTATAATTTCCATCATAAAAAAAAATATGAAGTGTACCTGTGATAGTTTTACTTCCCCAGTTTGGCACAGTACCTTTAAAGTAAATTTCATCTCCACCCGCAAACACGTTTGGCATATAATTGCAGAACATAAGGTATGTGTCAGTCTGCTGTCCTATTATGCACCTCTGCCCACGGTCATCCGCAGTCACTGAGTAATTGCTCCAATCACTGTTGATTGTTTTAAACGATGCTTCTGAGTTCGGATTGATTGTAATAAGGTTTGCCTGTTCTCCAATTAATACTTTGTCTGCTGTAATCGTGTTCGCTTTAATTGCTCCACCATTTATTACTGTTTCTGTTCCGTTTTGAGCTTTTGTTTTAAACGTAGTCAAAGCAGTAATATCGAATTTATCGGAAAGCAGGGTAGCAACCCTGTCTGTGAGGGTAAAATTTGTTGCAGATGTTCCTGATTTCACGATCCATTGAAATTTGTCAGCTGTTTGATTTGCAATGGTAGTCGTAAAATATAATGCACCACTTGTAACCAGATTATTACTGCCAGACGCTCCCCCATTTGTACTATCAACATTATAATAAGATGCCATTTGCGTCGCAGTTACAAATCCAGCTGGTACACTTGCGGCATTTTGACATTTCCATGTTATAGCAACAGTACTTATTGGATTTATAATATCAGTCACTGTAATACTATCAAAATTTTCGGATTTTTTCACATATAGTTGCCACGTTGATGTTGCTGTTCTTACTATCCATACCGTTGGTTTTCCAGTTTTACTGAAACTGGAAAGGTTTGGATTTGTATCTTTAGCTGCCGCAAATAATATATGTATCTCTGACCTACCATAACTACGTTGATCTATTGTAATTACAATAGGCGTATTAACATAACTTCCACTGATTTTCAATTCAGCTAAAAGACAATATGGATTAGAGGAACCATTTCCACTAAATGTTGCAACTATCTTATCAGATTTACTGCTCATCTCCGTTTTTGTAGCATAGGTTTTACTTACACTTGTTTGGAAAGTATCAGAATCCTGCTTGAATTTTGTAAAATTTTCTTGCAGTGTTGTTACTGTACTTCCATCTGCTTTCTTGCTTATTGCTGTTGTATTATTGTTTACGGTTGCTGTAAGACTTGTAAGTGTCTGATCCAGAGTCGTGTATTTTGTGTTTAAAGTTTCTGTTGTTCCTTCCAGGGCGGAGATGCTGCTATCTACATCCTCCGGAGCTGGTGTCCAGCCCGTGGCTTTATTACCTTCCTCTAGTTTCAGATTTTTTAAATACACAGTTCCAACCTTGTTGAATCCGTTTATGTAAATAAACTGACTGCTTTTATCAGATGTCAGTGCATTGGTTGTCAATTTTACAGACTTATGTACCCATTTTGTGCCAGCATCCACATGAAATGCCACCGCATTTGCCAACATATCTGCTGCATTCGATTTGCATATTCTCACCGATGCTGCAACCGTATTGCTACTTATCAGGTCAAAGCTTAACATATATTCTGTATTTGGTTTTAACAGATTCACTTGTTTTTGTTCAAATGCATACTGTATTACCGCATATCCGCTTGATGCCACTGTACAGTTTATCTTCACACCTATAGTTTCGTATGATTCAATACTTACTGTTCCATTCTGCTTATTAAAACTCCAGTACGTCTTACCCTGATTTGTTTTTGTTAACAGATTTCTTCCGCCAATCTGCAAACTTGTCACTGCGGTAGTTATGTCCTGTTGCCAAACCTTAGAACTTATCTGCCCTTGTATCGTGCTGATATTTGTACCCTGCGTAGTAACTGTTTCAGTAACTGTTTTTAATGAAGAATAGAGATTGTTTAAATCTGTTGCTAATTGTGGTGCTGAATAGGTTGTGCTTCCGTCAGACCAGTCCATCTTATCCCTTGTCCAGTAATATCTTCCAGTAACCCATGTCGGCCTTGTAGCACTCCATGAACCGCCACTTTGCGCTGTATTGGAAGTTGACAAATAATATTGCGGAGTAATCGATAAAACTCCTTTTCCTGTCGCCCCGGTGTCTCCCTTATCGCCTTTGTCGCCTTTGAATTCTCCAGCATTTGCACGATTTAAAACACTTTGTGCTTTTGTGTCTGCTGAATTTGCTGTAGAAAGAGCCGTACCTGCATTTTGTTCTGCCTTATTTGCAGCTGTAACTGCAGTATCTGTTTTCGTTGTGATTGTTTTGAAAGAAACATCTAATGTCTGCTTATCCGTATCCACATAAATTTTAGATGCCTTTAAGGTACTGCTGCCATCTTCATTTATTGTTGTTATCAGAGATGCAATATCTATTTTTTTTCCAGAAATATTCGCTGCATCGCTAATCATGTCATTCCGGATAATTGCTTTTTTAATTCCATCTTCCTGCACTCCGTAAAGCGGGTCAAACATCAGCTTTCCATTTTTATCCCAGATGTAAATGTTATAGTCTCCGGAAGCATCTTTACCAATCTGAACCCGTACAACTTTTTTTCCATCTTTTATCTGTATCGTATTATCTTTCCACTGCGATTTTCCATCTTCACTATGGACTTTAACATTGGTTGTGTTAATGTCAAGTGCCGTGATTTTGCTGGCATCTATGCTTTCAATCATAGCTGACTTAATCTGTGCATCTCCAATCATGCTCACGACAGAATTTGAAAATTCTGTACTCAGGCTACCGCCGGATGCCGAGCCAAACATTAATGTATTAATATCCGCTATCCCAGTTTTCAATGCTACGATTTCCGCACTACTTGCAGTTAAAGCCGTTGCCTCAAGGGTATCTATTTTTGCATTTGCCGCAGACAGATTACCTATTGTTGCATAATTTGCTTTTATATATTCAATCGTAGCAAATTTGCCCTGGAGATTTGTTATTACTGCTGTTTCTATATTAGCCTTCACTGTATCTAGCTCTGATGTTTTAATATAGTTTGACTCCAGATATTCAATGCTCGCCTTTGTTGCTACCAGTTTATTTACAAGCAGCAGTTCCGCAAAGGTTCTTTCCATTGCCTTTGTTGTCGGTCCGCTGAAAGAATCTTCCACATCTTCTTCCTCAGCCTCCGCTGTTATCGTAGTTGTAAGTCCGCCATCAATCTCATGCGTTATCTGCATTGCCGGAATTTTATAAATATTGCCCTGCAGGTCACTGCACTGCAGCATGTCCCACGGGTCAATTCTGCAGTCTCCCAGAAATGTTACCGTTCCACCACGATAAGAAAATCCATGTTTTGAACTGTATATCTGATTTACAATTTCCTTCGTCAGAAACGGATTGCTGTATGAGATTCCATGGTTGCCACTACCTGTAGTATAACTTGTATTACTGTCAGAACTTCCAACTACTTTCTGTACCTCATAATCCTGTTCATTCCGTTCAAAAGAAAACATTTTCTTCAGTGGAATTTCCATTCCTCTTTCATACCATCGAAACTCCAGCTGACCTGCTCTGTTAAATATTGCAAATTTTCCATACAGACCAGCCACATATCCGATTGCCTCACGAATGGTATAGCCGGCAAAGGGAACATCACTGTCCCCTGTTTTTTTCAGAGAAACAGGTGTAATTTCTGTCACAAAGCTGATTCCAAGAAGTTTTTCAATTTCCCGCATTACTTTCTGCGTATCTGTCGGATAGTGCAGGGAAGATGCATAATTTCTTTCTGCATCATACATTCTGTCATATGCTTTCAGTGTTATCTCCCAGTCGGTTGCAGCCGGCTTCTGGGCCTTAAAGATTCCCATCGGGATATACTCTTCTTTTCCATCCACATTCATTCCCAGATAAAATGCAAATTCTTTTCCGGTAAGCAGATGCTCCGTTTTCTCCATCGTAATTTCCACACTTGCTGATACGGTCGTTCCGATTGCAAGTCCTTCCCCGGATGAACCGCCCTGATAAACAATTTTCCGGAATCCACTTGTAATTTCAAACGTATCTGACTGCAGTTTCATAAGAAATGTTCTTGCATCTGCTTCCAGCATTTTCTTCATTTCATCTGATATCTGTGTATACAAATCTCCACCTCCTATCTCTCTATAATGTCCGCACTGGCACTCCGGTAGTAATAAATACCATCCCCAAGCCATCCCAGCACTTCTTTTGTGATCGTTCCCCGGTAAACATCGATTTCCAGATTTATTCCATCATCATGAAACCGGATCGGAAAAAATCCTGTTTTCAGATTGTTTTTTATCACGAGGTATTCTGTTTCTGTAAGAATCCCCCACTTTATATTCAGTGTCTTTTTTTCTGCCACCACATCACCGGTCATATATCCTGACAAAGTTCTCCCTGTTGAAGAGCTCCAGATAATTTCATCTCCGATGCTTAATGTATCCGGTGCAGGAAGTACAGCACTTCCACACCGTAATATTTCTCTGCCCATACTTCCTCCTGTCAGATTTTTATTTCACAGACTCCGGTCTGCCTGGTTTGTTCGTTTATTTTGCTTACAATAATGTCCTTCAGCTTCTTTCCATCTATTGAAATATTCAGATCCAGTGCATCCAGTGCAGCAAGAATTTTCTTCAGGGTCTCAAGAATTTCCGCACTATGATTTCCACCGCCTGCTGCCTTTACTGCTGCGATTGCCATCTGTGTCAGCTTATCCTCAGGAGCAACTACTTCTCCCTGATGTCTGTTATCACCAATCATGGCAAGCAATGGTGTGTTTGGCTTTACATAACCGCCCTGTGCCAGCATTGGAATTTCAGGCACCGTCAGCGGATTTTTGCTCCACAAGCCTTTGAACGGCTCTACTCCAAGAACCGAAATCTCCCGGATATCATTCAACATACTATTAATCTTGTTGAACGGAATTGCCACAACCTTGTTGATTCCCTTTATTATTGCATTTACAACATTTTTGAAATTTCTTGCAATTCCTTCTGTAATACCTTCAAAGATTTTTCCACCGCTGCAGAATACATCCTTTACTGCCTTCCATGCATCTAAGAACGTATTCCGAAACCAGTCTGTGACATTTCCAAATACCTGTTTGATGCCTGACCAGACATTTCCAAAGAATCCGGAAACTCCTGTCCAGGCATTTTCTATCCCATTTCTGGCTTCTGTAAACTTATCCTTAAACCATGTACCAACCGCACTGAACGTATTTAATATATCCTCTTTTTTCTGTACAAACCAGCCTGTGACACTGCTCCAGGCATTCTGTATCCCATTTCTGGCTTCTGTAAATTTATCCTTAAACCATGAGCCAACCGCACTGAATGTATCCTTAATACTATTCCAGGCCTGTTTTGCATAATCAATGATTGGCACAATCCAGGTTTCATATAGTTCGGTTGCACATTCCCTGAAATAATTTACGATTTCATCTACGCACTCATTTACATTATCAATAACCGGCACAATCCAGGTTTCATACAGTTCGGTTGCACACTCTTTAAAATAATCCACAATTTTCCCAACGCAGTCACCCACACTGTCAAAAATCACAGACATTCCTTCTTTGAAATCATCAACGCAAATTGCGAGACCACCTTTTATATCTTCCCAGTCAGAATCAAACAGATCCGATAACCGGTATTCTTCTGTATCCCCTGTTATCATTGCGTATAACGATTTTCCGATTTCATATCCGGTAAATGCAACACCGACTGCCAGACTGATTTTTCCAAGTGTACTTAAATTCGCTAATTTTGTATCCAGGAACTCCAATGCGGCATTGCCCCATTTTCCAACTTTATAAACAGCCAGTGCCGAAGTAAGTCCTGCAACTGCTGCTGCAGCATTTTTATTTTTCCCTAACGCAGCAAGACAATCTGAAATATCCCATACTACACCGGCGGCAATCCCACCAGTCCATTTTGCCAATGGCCGAAACAGATTTTTCCACATCCATTCCCAAATCGGTCTTAAAAATTCCAGTGTACCATTCAGCAGATTCAATGCACCTGCAAATGCCTGCAGAAATGCCGGTATAACATTCTCTATTGTCCACTTCGCCAGTGGCAGAAGAATCTCATCATAGCACCATTTCAAACCAGAAAATAATTTTTCTTTCAAAGGATCGCATGCTGCTTTGATGTCATTCAGGGCTTTAATCAGATTATCAAACTTTATATGATCCAGCGGTCCAAGTGATTTACTGATGGATTCTGCCATACTTTCTGTATTTCCTGCTATACTGCCGTTTCCCAAACTGCTGCCTGAAGTGTCTGACCCGGAATCCGTATCATCTGACAGTTTTGTGATTTTATCAAATCCGGCAAGTGTTTTCTTTGCCTCTTTTGCAGAAGATGTGATATCATCCACACTTCCGGCGGCTTCCGATGCAGAGGCAGCCACACTTCCAAGACTGTCTGTTGCTGCACTGTTTCCTGTAATCGCTGCTGTAAAGTTTTTGAAGTTCTCCGCCACACCGGCCAGTTTTCCCATCAAAGTGTTCAGTCCTTTGATCAACGGAGTCAGAATATTGATAAATCCCTGTCCCAGGCTCGCCTTTAAACTATCAAACTGCAGGGACAGGACTCGTGTCTGGTTTGCCCAGGAATCCTGTGTTTTTGAGAAATCTCCAACTGCATCCGATAGCTGTGACATGACAAACTGATAACGAAGCAGGACTTTCTCCTGTTCCGTCATCTTTGCCGTGGTTTTTCCAAATCCGTTATTTAAAGCATACTGGTCCAGTGCTGTCTGCGTCATAACGACACCAAGGTCTTTTAGGGATTCCGTTTCTCCGGTCCAGATGGATTTTAACTTTGTAAATGCCTCTCCGGAATCCAGATTGTAAAAAGAAGCAACATCCCCGGTTAATCCGGTAACGGCTTCTGCCATATCAAGGCTTTCTTTTTCCGTGAATCCAAATGCATTGTTCATCGCACCGATGGTTCCCATGTACTGTTTTGCAATCGTTTCTGAAAGGCCAAACTGTTTCATTGCATCTTTTGCAAAAGCATTGACACTTCCACTCATGGATTTAAATGCGGTATCCACCACATTCTGTACCTCTGCAAGGTCTGATCCAAGGTCTAAGCAATCCTTCGCAAATGCACTCAGGGCAAGTCCACCAAGAATGCCTCCTATCTTCTTTCCGATTCCGGAGAAAGCAGATGTCAATTGTCTGTCTGCCTGTCTGGATGCAGTGTCAGCAGCAGATGTAAGCTGTCTTGTCAGCTGTGCCGGATCGACATTCAGCTCCAATGCAAGACTTCCGATTACTGTTGTTTCACTCATTTTCCACCTCCGTATGCTTCACGGAATCCTGTCTGCAGAGCAAGCAGCATCTCCATGCCATTTCCTCTGCTCCTCTTCTTATTCTGCCGGTACAGCCATTCCCTGCGGACTCTTTTCTGCTCTTTGGTAAAATTCTTCAATACCTTCGGATCTTTTTCCGCCCTGATACTCACAATCTGTCCCAGCGGGGTATCCGGCATGATACCGGAAAGAAGACTGCAGAACTCCTGCCAGCTCATATCCTCTTCGGTACGCAGCCGAATCCCATACTGCTTTAAGAAGCTGCTCTCAATCAAATCCCAGTCTTCATCCAGGTCATAATAACTTTCCCTCTCTCCACTAGGGTGTCATGTCCTCATCCGGCTCTTTCCCCTGTGCAACCATCATGACCGCCCGGAACACCTCACTGTATTCCGGTACCGGAAGATCCATTTCTTCAATGGCTGCAGCATTTTTCTCTCCAAGAAGCATCTTGAGTGCCTTGTTCATCATGGCAAGTTCCTTCTCTTCTCCTGCGTTTTCTTCTGTCTTTTTTTCGGTTTCTGCCACCATTGCCTGGACATTCAGAATCGTGTTCTTTCTGTTATTAACTGTTACAACAAGTTCATCCGTAATCTTTAATGTCGGTAACTCGTTTGTAATTTTTGCTGAAATATCATAAAATTTTGCCATCTTCTTTTTCCTTTCTTTATGCTGCCTCGTAAGTTACATATTCCGGTTTCCCGTCGCTGGTAACATCCCATTCCAACGAATCCAGTGCGGTAGAATCCCCGCCTAATGCAGATACATTGATTACACATGGGATATACAGACTGTCCTGATTCGGGAATGTAATCTTCATGGCACTGTTACAGTCCTGCCCCATTTTCAGGGCAAGACCTGCCACATAATCATTTCCCGGGTCTCCATAATTCCTCTTGCCTCCCATACTGACGGAAAGACTCTTCGCTGTCATAAGATTTCTCGCCCAGCCTTCCTGGTCCATCGGATTCCAGCTCTCAATACTTCCATCAATGGAAACACTAAGACTTTCCGCATCCTTTACAATAGTATAGGTTGCTGTCTTCAAATCCGCCGGTCTTCCGGTCGTGCACACTCCAAAGGTAATTGCATTTACCGGATTTACTCCTTTTCTTACTAAATCTGACATTCTTCTTCCTCCTCTTCTGATTCATAATAAATAAGACATTCCATCACATATTCAAAGATTCCGCTCTCATCTGTATCAACAGATACCGGCTCATCCTGATTCATCTGAATAAATTTTATCCTGTGACCGTTTATCTCCTGCTCCTGTGTATTTTGCAGCCGCTGATATACCTTCACTGCTGCCTCCTCTGTTTCTGTCGGCGACCGGTTCCAGTGCACCAGAACCGATACCGCCTTTACTCCATAGGAACGGTTGCCCTGACCTCCTATTGGTGTCACAGCCTGTCTGCCAGAACGTAAATGATACACTCCTATACTCTTCTCCTTTTTATCCGGCATAATTCCCATATAGCAATGTTCGTCCTCTGCGATACCAAATGCTGCAAGATAATCCCTTACATCCTTTAAAAGCATCATCTGTTTTCACCTCCCTGCCTTCTCATCTCCCTGCGTAAATTTTCCGCAAAGGTTTCCTGTACAAAGTTCTCTTTTCTGCCGCCTGGCATCCAGTCCTCAAGCCACCTTCCTTTTGCATCCGGATTTTCTTCTTTGTGAAAGTTATATTCCGGATGGTAATAAAGCCTTCTGGCATATGGTCCTTCTGATACAAGCAATACTTTTCCATTCTTTGCATTTGTTTTATCTACAAATGTTTTTTCGTTCTGTAATGCCCCGGTATCTCTTGGCATTACCTGTGCCTGTTGCACTTCCGTGTGCAGTGCTTCCACTGTTTTTTCCAATGCCTCTGCCTGTGCTTCTGTCAGCTGCTGTACACTCCGACGAAACAGGGTGACTCTGCTTCTTCTATTTGCCATTACATCACATCCAATTTTGTAAAATTTACGGTTCCGTCCGGATTCCTTTCCTTTGTTCCTTCATAGATACGTCTCTTTTTTCCAAATACCACAAGAGTTCCTCCGGATATTACCGGAAGCTCCGGTGCAATATCTCCCGGAATCAAGGCACATCCGGATAACTGTATCAGTTTTTTCTCCGCTGTCAGAACCGTCTTTCCTTTGTCCTGATAATTACATGTTCCTTTCCACGCAAAAACAGGAAGAGGTTCTCCGTATCTGGTTACCCCTTCCTGCTCCAGCTCCACTTCTATCTCTGTTTTACAGAATATCTTTTGCACAAGGCATGGATATTTCATCTAAATCCTCCTGCAGCACAATCCTGTCTGGCAGAGTTTTTCATAAGTATCCCTGCGGATCGCAATGCCATTCTGCACCATCATATTCCAGGAGCTTCCAAACGTCATGGAAACCCCATTGATAGAATACTGCTGCAGCACACTGTTAATCATGTCCGCATTGTCATATTCAAACTCTGCCAGTTCACAGCATACCTCCCGGATTGTATTCTTCTGAAATTCCGTCAGATGCTCAAAGCCGATGCCCCGTATCCTGTTCCAGGTCAGGGCATCCACATGACTCTCTGCTTTTTTCAGTGCTTTTTCCTCATCCTCTTCCGGAAGGACTGATCCAAAATTCTGCCGGTAATACTGTTCCTCCACATACATGATTTATTCCTCTGCTTCTTCCGCAGGGTCAACATCCACATATACAGAATCAATCTTTCCGTCTTTTCCGTTTGGAAATACAAAGGTATCACTTAAATTTCTGTTCTGGTACAGATAACCGTCACCCTTTGTATGTGCTCCCGGTGCAAAGTAATAAATGGAAGAAATCTTCGGTACTGTCTTACAGGTCAGGCCGCAGGCAATCAGCACATTTATTTTGTGTGAACCGGTCACCGTCTTTTCATAATAGGTGGAAAGACTTGCTTTCTCCGGTTTTGCCACAGGAGTATAAGCACTGTCTGACTTTGTATAATAGGTCTTTGCCTTATCCACATCGGTATCCCCGGTCAGTTTGTATTTTGCCTTTAACACTTCAAATCCGCCGTCTGCCGGTTCCCAGTCAAAGGCATCATAGAATCTCTCGTCATCGATAACTTCCATTACCGGAACACCATCAATGTCTGTTACCCTGGTCTCAATGCCCATGCCGCCTTCCGCAATCTGGGTAACTTCAATCTTTCTGGTAAATTCCGCGGAACGTTCTAACAGATCCATAACTGCGGAAGATACATACGTGATTAATGCACCCTTTGCCTTGTATCTTCTCAGCTTTCCTGCTGCCAGGGCATCTTTTAACTTTGTAAACACATTGGACTTGTTATACGCTGAAATCGGTGTTTCGGTGTGATATCCTTCTGTCTTCTGTGCTGCCTGTGCAACTTTGGAAAAGAATAATGCATCAATCTCTGGTGCTGCCTGTGTCTGTTCAAAGACACGGGAAATGTTCTGGATGGATGCCGTCTGGTTCGTTTCATCCACATCCGCTTTGTCCACAAGGAATTCCACATCCCTGTCATGGGTAACGGTATAAGGAATGTCCTGCTGGTTATACTCTCCGGCATTCCATCCGCCGCTTCTCTTATGATTCTTATATCCACTCACACTCATCTGTGTAAAATGGAACGTCTTTGCATCCAGCCATCTGACATTGCTGGTAATAAATGGGGAAGTCACGGTCTCCTGGATAAGAATCTCAAGCAGTTCCGGACTCCACTGTTCTGCATAGTTTAAATTTGGCATTTGTTCACCTGTTCCTTTCGTTTGTTCTGTTTACTGGTTAAATCTGTTCCATCTTTTCTGTGGGACACTGTTCTGGACGGCCCCTTCCCGTGAACCTCCATCTCTCCCGGCTCCAATCTGAAAGCCGGCCTGTTCTGCCCTGTCCGGTTTTAATGCCGGCACATCTGCGATAACTTTCTCCAGAGCTGCTTTTACATTCTCAGCAGACAGTTTTCCATCCTTTTCCCATGCAGTATCAAAGTCAGCCATTTTCAGCAGATATGGCATGGTCTTTGCATCGACTCCAAGTGTCATGGCAATTCTTGTTGCTTCCAGTTCCACCTGTGCCGTCCTTGCAAGTTTTTCTGCATCCGCTGCCTTCTGTCTCAGTTCATTGCTGTCATTTGCCTGCTGTGCACTCTGTTTCTGCTTCGTTTCCTTGAAGTCGGAAATGGCTCTGCTTACTTCTTCTTCTGTAAGTCCCTGCTGCTGGAAATAGCTCTTTAACACAGCATTTTCTTTCTTCGCTGTCGCAGTATCCAGCATGGACTGGATTTTGTCATAATCCACTCCCGGAGCAGACTGTCCATTCTGTGGTGCAGCTGCAGTATTTCCCTGCTGTCCATTTGTTCCGGCTGTACTGCCGGCTCCCTGTTGTGTGTTTGTTCCGGCTCCAGTGCCGTCCCCTGCTCCATTCTCTGCAAAGAGCTGGAGCTTCATCGGCATTCTTTTACCCATGTGTTTCTCCTTTCTGTACAAAGCCCATCGGCATTCCTAAAGTTTAACGTCATTAAGTTTTGGACATAAAAAAAGCACCTCTGCGGTGCTATTTACTCAGCTTTGTTTTATTTGCCGGTGGAAGGATTTCCACCAGTTTTCTCTGTTCCAGTTCTGCTGCCCTCTGCTCATCCACTTCATGAACTTCCCCAGGATGAAAGAGCAGCATCTTCTGCAGGTCCTTATAAGACTTTATCACTTTTACCTTTATCATGGTTCTCCTTTCTCTTGCGACGTCGCAAGGATTTTGGGTATAAAAATACCACCGGTCTTTCGACTGGTG
>ERZ773228.2812-NODE-2812-length-15276-cov-4.145785_pt1 | contig 15276 bp, 9 predicted proteins | sample MGYA00580524_ERZ773228 | MGnify/ENA primary metagenome ERZ773228 (study PRJEB29015, sample SAMEA2737768) | human gut metagenome | biome: human gut; feature: human-associated habitat; material: faeces | place: China | collected 2012 ... | reverse complement strand
TTGGTTGCAGGTGGCAGATGTTTTTATGTTTTTTCAACTTTATGGTAGGAGGATTACGCATCAAAATTAGGGTCACCACCGTAAGTCATAAACCAAATTCACCTCTGTGTCCTCCGCGTCCTCTGTGGTGAAAACCTAAACAAGAACTAATAACCTTCATTTTTCTATCAATTTCAGTCATTCCGTTTTGGGGGCTATTTTACCCTTTTACCCTCTTTGTAGCCTCCTGTAACGCTTGTTTTGGACGAATTTTAAGTTGAAATGAACGAAAACAAAGTCCTGTTAGACAGTATCAGAGAAGGAAGAAATGAATTGAAAGTTCCGTTTCGGACGGTTTATCTACATTTGCCTACAGAAAAACCAATCATTTGATATCATGAAAAAAGTATTATTGATTTCATTCGTAATCTTGTCTGTGGCTGCACAGATGACACATGCGCAAAAACAAGCAGTCATCAAGTTGACGGAAACAACGTTGATGCATGAAATGCGTGCCACTCCTTATCCTCTTGATAAAGCGGTGGTAAATGACCGTGCGGTTTCTTTCCAATGGCCGCTCCGTTCGGACATGAACTCGCAGGACAGTCCGTTGGATGGATTCGAACACAAAGTAAAGAAGGTAGATAAAACAAAGATTACCTATCGGTTACGTTATTCGCAGGATGCCGGATTGAAGTCCGGAGTTGTTCAGGTGGAAACTCGTTGGCCGTTCTATAATCCGGAACAACCGCTTGCGCCGGGGGTATGGTACTGGCAGTTCGGTTATGTAGAAAACGGACAAGTGACTTGGGGAAGCACACAGCAAGTCACCGTAGAAGATCGTTCGGGCAAATTCTGTCCGCCTTCATTGAAAACAGTGTTGGCAAAACTACCTGCCGACCATCCGCGCGTGTGGATCATGAAGAACGAATGGAAGGACTTTATAAATCACAGCAAACAAAAGGCAGAAAGGCAATGGTATCTTGAGCGTGCAGATCAGGTACTTCAGACTCCAATGAAATCAGTGAAAGATATTAATGTCTCGCAGGTGAAGAATCTGAAGAACGAGATGCAGATAAATTCATACCTCACTCGTGAGAGCCGTCGCATCATCGATGCGGAAGAGGGAAATACCGAAGCATTGATACGGGCCTGGTTGCTGACGCAGGATACTAAATATGCTGACGAAGCCATCAAACGGGTATTTATCATGGCCGACTGGGATAAAGATAAGAATGTGAAAGGAGATTTTAATGCTTCTAGCTTATTGTCTCTCTGCTCTATGGCTTATGATTCTTTCTACGACCGGTTGAATACATCACAAAAGAAAGCATTGCTGGAAGCCATCAAAAATAAAGGTGGTGAAATGTATGAGAACTTTAATAACAGGATGGAGAACCACATCGCCGACAATCATGTGTGGCAGATGACACTTCGCATCCTTACAATGGCGGCATTCAGTGTATATGGCGATCTGCCCGAAGCCAACACATGGGTGGATTACTGCTATAACGTCTGGTTGGCACGTTTCCCCGGATTGAACAAAGATGGTGGCTGGCACAATGGCGATTCTTACTTTACGGTCAACACCCGTACATTAGTCGAAGTGCCTTACTATTATAGCAAACTGACCGGTTACGACTTCTTTTCCGATCCTTGGTATCAGGGAAATATCATGTATACCATCTTCCAGCAACCTCCTTTTTCCAAATCCGGAGGAAACGGAAGCTCTCATCAGAATGTGGGACGTCCAAACAGTATCCGGATAGGATATTTGGATGCGCTGGCACGCCTTACCGGAAACACTTATGCCGCTGATTTCGTACGCCGCACATTGAAAGTGGAACCGGATTATATGAAGAAAGCCTTATTGAGTAAGCCCGGTGATCTGGCCTGGTTCCGCCTGCAATGTGATAAACCTCTGCCGGAAGGTGAAGGATTGACAGCACTCCCTGCAGGATACGTCTTCCCCGCAACAGGACTTGCCTCTTTCCAGACGAACTGGGACAGAGTAGGCGGAAATGCGATGTGGAGTTTCCGGTCAAGCCCTTATGGTTCTACCTCTCATGCACTTGCCAATCAGAATGCTTTCAATACGTTCTATGGTGGAAAACCATTATTTTACAGTAGCGGACACCATATTGAGTTTACCGACGTACATAGTATGTTGTGCCATCGTGCCACGCGTGCTCACAATACAATTCTGGTGAACGGTATGGGACAACGTATCGGTACGGAAGGATATGGATGGATTCCCCGTTATTATGCCAGCGAGAAGATCGGGTATGTGCTGGGTGATGCTTCCAATGCTTACGGAAAAGTGATTTCACCGCTTTGGCTGACACGCGGCGAACAGTCGGAGGTGCATTATACGCCCGAAAATGGCTGGGATGAGAACCATGTGAAAACGTTCCGCCGTCACATTGTCAATTTGGGAAAGACTGGACTCATCTTTATCTATGACGAACTCGTGGCAGACGAACCTGTAAACTGGAGTTATTTGCTCCATACCACAGAAAATCCCATGACAGTGGATCAATCGAATCATCGCTTCGTGCATATTCAAGCCACGAACCGCGGAGGAGCATCAGACGCTTATCTTTTCTCCACCGGAACATTGCAGACAGATACGACGAGCCGTTTTTTCTATCCGGCAGTCAACTGGCTACGTGCTGATGACAAAGGGGTGTTCAAGAAGTATCCTAATCACTGGCATTTCACCGCTACATCGGAAAAGGCACAAGTATATCGTTTTGCCACTGTCATCAATACACATGCACTGAAATATCCTGCCAAAGATCCCGAAATCTTGTCCGACGGACGTATCAAAGTGGGCGGATGGCTAATCAGTGTTAACCTGAAATCCGACGGTGCTCCTTCATTCTTTATCCGCAGCACTCAAGAGAAGGTGAATATCACTTATAAAGGTGAAGCTACTGTCATCAATGAGGATGGGTACGAAACGGTAATGAGGGATACAGTGCCCGAACTGGAAATCTGATCAATGAACATGAAAGATACGAATATATGAGACACTCTACTTTTAATATGAGAACTATATGTCTGTTGGCTGCATTATCGGGCATAACCGTCTTGTCGGCACAGACTCCCGGTAAACCCCGTGTACAGACTTCGGCAGCTCCGGAGGAAACTACGGTTTACAAGCCCGGCGGGAAAAAGCAGGAAACAGCAGTTGCGACTTCTTCAAAAAAGGAGGAGGATAAACGCCAATTCGGCAAAGAGAATACAGGAAAGAAAGCGACTGCCTTTGATGGTCAACGCTATCTGGCATTGAAAACGAATGTAGTATATGATGCTTGTGCTTTGCTGAACCTTGCCGTGGAAATGCAGGTGCATAAAAAGATCACGGTAGAGTTGCCGTTGACTTGCAGTTTGTGGGACTTGGGGGATAAGCACGGCGTGCGTACGGTAGCATTGCAACCTGAAGCCCGCTGGTGGATAGGAAATGAGACAGGACGGGGACACTTTGTCGGACTGCACGCCCACGTAGCATGGTTTAACGTGAAGTGGAACGATGACCGTTATCAAGATACTGATCGTCCGCTGTTGGGAGCCGGAATAAGCTACGGTTACAAACTCCCTCTTTCCAAACACTGGGGAGCGGAATTTAATCTGGGAGTGGGATATGCCAACATGAAGTATAACACCTATTATAATGTAGACAACGGCGCACAGCTGGATACGCGTGTCCGTCATTACTGGGGGATAACCCGTGTGGGAGCATCGTTAGTCTACCGCTTCTAACCTTAGATAGGAACATACATATAAATAAGATAACAATATGAGAAGAAATTTATATATACTGGCACAGTGCACTTTCTTGTTGTTCATCACCCTGCTGGTGAATGGATGCAGCCTGCACGAAGAACCGGAAATGACTCCCGAAGGAGAACTGGGAGTGGACCCGACAGCTGTAACACTCAACCTTAATCTGGCAATGAATCTAAGTTTGGCAGAAAGAGCACCGGTGACCATCACCCGTGCGTCGGAAACCAACTATCTGCGTCGTTTCATCGTAGAAGCCTATCTGGATAGACAGGTGGCGGCACGGCAAACGGTATATGAAGAGGATTTTAACCGTGCCAGTCTGTCTGTTAGTATGAAGCTGCACGCCCGTAATTACCGCATCCTGGTGTGGGCCGATTATGTGAATGCGGAGACACCGGAACAGGGACTTGTTTACGATGCCAAGAATCTGGCTTTTATCCTTCCTGCCGGAAAGTATATAGGGAATAGCCGCTATAAAGATGTTTTTGCTGCTTCTGCTGTGGCAGACCTGACTTCTTTCCGCAATCATTGGGGAGCTGAAACAAGCCTTGACGTTGAACTGTATCGTCCTGTAGCACGCTATGAATTGGTGGCTAAAGATGTAGCGACGTTTCTCAATAAACTGTCCACAGGCGGACTGAAAGGTGAAAGTTTTACCGCTCGTATGAAGTACAGTGATTATTTGCCTACCGGCTACAATTTGTGGGATGATGTACCCAAGAACTCGCTCATGTACATGGAATATAAAGTGGCCTTTGAACGCCCTGCCGATGGTACGAAAGAACTGATACTGGGATTCGACTATGTGTTGACCGATGCCGGAGAAACCGTTTCCATCCCTGTAGAGCTCGAAATCTTGAATGAGAAGAATGAAGTGCTGGCACGTACTGCTGCTTTCCGTATTCCTTGTGAACGGGGCAAAAACACAACGGTACGCGGTAACTTCCTGACTTCCGATGCCAATGGAGGAATAGGGATCGACCCCGATTATGACGGTGATCTGGAGGTAGACCTTGGAGAATTATAAAATAGACAAATCAATTAAGAATTGCTTAACCATAAAACAATTAAGATCATGAAAAAGAACTTATTTTATTCGCTAATGGCTTTGTTCGTAGTGCTTTTTGCATCCTGTGGACAAGAAGAAATCGTTTCGGACAACGGAACAGAAATCAATGCTCCTGTTACTATCTCTGTACAGGCTCCTGTAAATAACGTCTTTAGCCGTGCGGTTACCATTCCTGACGGTTATACGATGCAATGTATCATGCAATTACTGAATGCTGATGGCAATAAGATAGGCGATCAGGTAACTAAACCGGTTACAGACGGTAAGGTATCTTTCACCATTTCCGTAGATGAACAAAAAGAAGTGTCGAAAGCATTGTTTTGGGCTGAATACGTACCGGAAAGTGGTGCTGCTAATAAAGTATATAACACTGCTGATTTGAGAGCAGTAGGATATAATACTGCATCATTCGATCTGACAAATGATGCGTTGATGGCAGCCAGCGACGCTTTCTGCGGAAAATTGGAAACGATTGGCAATGCCAGTGTGACATTGAAGCGCCCGTTTGCTAATGTGAGCGTAAAACCGAAGAATCCGGAAGTAGCTGCGGCAGCTAATAAACTGGAAATAAAATATAACGCTTTGAGCGGATATGATATTTTAGAGGGTAAATGTTCTGCTACGACTCCTGTGACTTATACAAATGCAAGTTTTGCTTCTGCGGATGGCAATTGGTTCGCTAATTTCTTTTTTGCTCCTTCAAATGTAAGTAAATTTACAGAAGAAATAACCATGGCATTGAGTGGCGGATATAGTAAAGAGATTAAAATACCGGCAAATACATTACCTTTGGATGCTAATATGCAGATTATGGCTAAATTTGAAATCGGAGATGGAAACTTTGACATTGAAGTAGGAGTGGATCCGGATTATGAAGCATTGGAAATGAAAGTTGGTAGTTATATCAATGCAGAAGGTAAAGTGGTACGTGATGCAGCGGATGCTGTCGGTATTGTTTTCAAGATGGAGGCTATTGGTAGTGATGTGCCAGCTAATTATCCTGTAGCACTTCAGAGCAAGACAATTGTCGGATATGCGGTAGCGATTGAGAATGTAGCGGCTGGTCGTCAGGTTCTTAATAATGCCGCAATGAGCTCTTTAGTTACAACAGATGCAACAGTAACTAATGGAACACAGGCTACAGAGACTTTACTTACAGGTATTGGAGAAGTTGCATTTATGACAACTTATAATAGCTGGGTGAATGAACATCCGCTTGATGGTGAAAGTTTGAGTTCATGGTATATTCCTACAGTGGATCAATTAGGTGAATTCATGGGAATGTTATTTAAAATAGGAGAGGTAGAGCCCACTGGTGGACAAGCTTTCAGAGAAATGCCGGAATTTGCATTTGAAAATGGTGTAATGTTTGACCGGGATCCTATTGAGTCCGTATATTATGCCTCTTGTACGGTTAATGGAAGTAAAGATATTTCCGGTGTAATCATTAACGTGGATAAAACAACTAAGCAGGTGCTGGATGCAAAAGCAAGTAGTCTGAAAGTTACTGGTAGTTCGCAGAAAGCTCTTTGTCGCCCAATGATTACAATCTTTAAATAGTCACTGAATATTCGACCTTACTCAATAGAAATTCAAGGAAAGTGGGATCCCCCCATCCCGCTTTACCTTCTTCTTACATTGAAACTTTTGAAAATAGCCCTCTAATCTTATACCAAGAAAAGAAAATAATATGCACACCACATTTCGCCTATCGGTTTTTCTTTTGTTCATGGTACAGCTGTTCTGTAGCTGTACATCTGACTCGCTGCCCGAACCGGACAGTACGCAGCCAGAGACGCCTGCCGGAATTCCCGATGCCTATCAGGATAAGATACGAACACAACCTTATCCCAAAGCAGATAATGAATTGTATCTGAATCCTGCTCCTCTTATTGTTCCTCAAGCCATGAAGACGGGCGAAAGACTGCAATTTTCCCTTTCACGTACTGAAGATTTCAGCAGTTCCGAAACGCTACTTTCCGCACCGCAGGAATGGTGTATGTATAATCTTCATCGTCGTTTGGAGGTCGGCACATGGTATTGGCGCTTTCGTTCCACCAATCTTAATGGAACTACGCCCGGTGAATGGAGTGCTATCTATCGTTTCGAAGTAAAGAATGATACACCGGAATTTGTAACACCTCCTTTTCAGACATTCTTAGCAAATGCTCCCCGTCTGCATCCTCGTATTTACTGTTTTTTAGACGACCGTATCGGAGAGGCTCGTAACCGTGTCACTTCACACCCTGAATATGCAGAACTACAAAGTCGTGCTTCTTTGGCATTGAATGCCGAATACACCGGAATGACTGATTTATATAGCCGTGCAGAAGAGCTCCGGCAACATGCCACTTATCTTTATCAGGCCTATCATTTAACCCAAAAAGAAATTTATGCCGAAAAGTTACGTCAGCTTCTCGAAGCGTTGATTGTCGCTCCTCCTGCCGATGGACAACTTTTTGCATCCAACTTTACTGCCAGCAACATCGCATGGTGTCTTGTTGCAGCCTACGATCTGCTTTATAATAACTTGTCTGCTTCCGATCGTACTGCCGCCGAAGAACTGATGATGCGTGTAGCACGTTACTATTACAAGGTAAATTGTGGTTTTCAGGAAAACCATCTCTTTGATAATCATTTTTGGCAGCAGAATATGCGTGTCCTCTTTCAAGTGGCTTTGTCGCTTTACGACAAACCGGCCTATTCTTCCGAAGTGCTGCCCATGATGGAGTATTATTATGAATTGTGGACAGCCCGAGCTCCTGCCTCCGGCTTCAATCGCGACGGTATATGGCACAATGGTACTGGCTATTTCAGTGCCAATATCTTGACTTTGGTGTATATGCCGTCTCTTCTTTCATTTATCAGTCAGTACGATTATCTATCGCATCCGTGGTATCAGAATGTCGGACGCTCGCTGGTTTATACTTGTCCGCCAGGATCGAAAAGCAACGGCTTTGGTGACAGTAGTGAAAAGGGGAGTGAACCCAACCGTCTGATTGCCGCCTTTGCTGACTATCTGGCATGTGAAACGGGTAATTCCTATGCCGGATGGTATGCCGGAGAATGTCGGGAGCTGTTGCGCCGGGATTATGAATTGCGTCTTTACCGGATGTGCACCGAGCAGGATTACAACACTGTTTTTCCTGCCGGGGCTGATAAAATGGTGTGGTATAAAGATGCCGGTGAAGTAGCCATGCACAGTGCTCCGGAAGATACGGGAAAGGATCTTGCGCTCTCGTTCCGTTCCAGTACATTCGGGTCCGGCAGTCACACTACTGCCAGTCAGAATGCTTTTAACCTGTTGTATAAAGGTGTCGATGTGTATCGCAGTACGGGCTATTATCAGAATTTCAGCGATGCTCATAATCTGATGTCCTATCGCCATACGAGGGCGCATAATTCACTGTTGGTAAACGGCATCGGGCAACCTTATTCTACCGAAGGTTATGGCAGTGTGATGCGTGCTATGGGCGGGCAGCATATCAGTTACTGTTTGGGGGATGCTTCACATGCTTACAGAGGTATCAGCAATGACCCGATGTGGGTTGGCTACTTTAAGCAGGCAGGTATTGAGCAGACGCCGGAAAATGGATTCGGTGCCACCCCGTTGACTAAATACCGTCGGCACGTGTTGATGCTTCATCCTCATACAGTAATAGTGTATGATGAATTGGAGGCATCGGAGGCTGTCCGCTGGGAGTGGCTGTTGCATAGTCCTACGGAATTTAAGATCGATGCGACAAAGAAAACGTTGTCTACAAATAATAAAACCAAAGGATGGATGGCTGTGACGCAGCTTTTTGGAGGACATGTTTTTACGCTGTTTCAAACGGACCGTTTTGTAGTGCCGCCCGCCATCACCGGAGCGGAGTATCCCAACCAGTGGCATTTGACTGCACGGGTTGACGGTTGTTCTGCCACCCGTTTCCTGGCTATTATTCAGGTAGGAGATGAGGCTGTTTCTATTATTAACCGTGACGGTGATACCTTTAACGTAGGCGACTGGACGATCAAAGCGGTTTTGGATGCTTCCAAGGCACCGGAACTGACAGTGAGTCATCGCACCGAACAAGCAGTATTTAGTTATGGAACAGACAATCCTGCGTTGAATGGCAATTTTTACTCTCGACAATATACGGGTTCCTCGTTGCTTTACGACGAGATAGACGGGGCTTATCAGGTGGTAGAAATGACCGACCGGAGTCCTATATCTACCCGGGTAGTAAATCAATGATAAACAATGAAACATAGTGAATATAAATAACAAACAGAATATGATGAAAAGTAGAATTATTTGCATTTTGTTGCTTCTTGTCGGTGTATCCGGCATTTATGCCCAGAGTTTGACCGTTACCGGTAAGGTGGTGGACAACGAAGGCTTGGAAGTGATTGGAGGAAATGTAACCGTGAAAGGAAAACAAAACACGGGTACCATTACTGATATCAATGGTAAATACACCATTACCGTTAGTGATCCGCAGAAAGATGTCTTGGTTTTCTCTTTTATCGGATTGGAAAATATGGAAGTACCCGTGAAAGAAAGAAAACAGATTGATGTGACCATGAAAGCTGCGTCGGTATTGTTGGATGAGGTGGTAGCTATCGGTTATGCAACAGTAAAGCGTAAAGACCTGACCGGTTCCGTGGCTTCTGTGAGAAGCGACGATTTGCTCAAAGTTCCTTCGTCTGATGTAACCCAAGCTTTAGCGGGACGTATGGCGGGTGTGCAGATTATACAAACAGACGGTCAGCCCGGTGCTACGATGTCAGTGCGTGTTCGTGGCGGTATATCAATTACGCAAAGCAACGAACCGCTTTATATTATCGACGGATTTCCGACGGAAGATGGCATGTCCAGCCTTGATCCTGCCGATATTGAAAGTATCGACGTGTTGAAAGATGCTTCGGCAACAGCCATCTACGGCGCCCGGGGAGCGAATGGCGTAGTGGTAATCACCACCAAAAGCGGTGCGAAAAGTGAAGGGAAAGCGACTCTTACTTTCGATTCTTATGTTGGTGTGCGTACGCTTGCCAAGCGGTTGGATGTATTAAGTGTAGAGGAATTTGTGTTGGCAGATTATGAAAGAACATTAGGAGATGCTACTGATCCCGAGGAAAGTATGCGGTCATGGCAAAACCGTTATGGTGGTTTTGTCGATCTTCATGAGAACTACGGCAATCGTAAAGGTATCGACTGGCTGGACCGTACGATGGGACGCACTACCGTTACGCAAAATTACCGGGTAGGCGTCAACGGTGGTAATGATAAGTTGAACTACAATATGTCTTATGGTTACTTCAAGGATGAAGGTGCGATGGTATATAGCGGCAGCGACAAACATAACATTGCGCTTAGCGTGAAAAGCGAAGTGAATAAGCGGCTCTCCGTTACAGGACGTATCAACTTCGATTATCTGAAAGTGTATGGAGCAGGTGTTGCCGGAAACGGTACGAATGAAGGCGGAAGCAATGTAGATGCAAAGTTTAATAAAATGGTTCAGATTTTGCAATACCGTCCTACCATTGGTATACGTGGTAATGACTCGGATTTGTTGGCAGGAGAAGACCCTGTATTAAGCGATGCGGACGGAAACGTGATGCAGAACCCGTTGATTGCCGCCGCTGAAGAAAAGGATAATAAGGAAACACGTACTTTGCAAGCCAATGGCGGACTGACTTTCAAAATCATCAAAGGATTGACCTTCCGCAACAATACGGGTATGCGTTATCAGCTTTACCGCCGGGAACTTTTCTATGGCGACCAATCTATAATGGGAAGACGTAACGGTATTTACGGCTCTATCAGAAATACGGAGACCGGAAGTTTTCAGACTTCTAACGTCCTGACTTATGACAAACGTTTTCAGAAGAAGCATAAAGTGGTAGTACAATTGGGACAGGAATTTGTAAAACGCTGGACTCGTGTGCTCGAATCCGGTGTCAGTGGGTTGCCTACCGATGAGTTCATTTTGGGAGATATGAGTCTGGGTACTCCATCCGTTGCTTCGTCCGATGAAAACTATGATGATAATCTGCTCTCTTTCTTCGCTCGTCTCAACTATGACTTTACCGATAAGTATTTGTTTTCCGCAACTTTCCGTGCGGATGGCTCTTCTAAATTCGGTAAGAATAATAAATGGGGATATTTTCCTGCCGTATCAGCAGCATGGCGTGTGGGTGAAGAGGATTTTATAAAGAAACTGAATGTTTTCTCCGACTTGAAATTCCGTATCGGATACGGTTTGGCGGGTAACAACAGAATCGGTAGTTATAACAGCCTTGCTTTGATGTCTTCCATCATCACAGCTATGGGAGATCAGCTTACTCCCGGTTATGCTTCCAAGCAGATACCGAATCCCGATCTGAAGTGGGAAGCGAACAAGACTTTTAATATGGGGGTCGATTTAGGATTTCTGAATCAACGCATCACTGTTTCGCCCGAATTCTATATAAATAGGAGTAGTAACTTGCTGCTTAACGCCCAGTTGCCTTATTCTTCCGGTTATCAGAGTATGTTGATTAATGCCGGAGAAACGAAGAATGTAGGTGTGGAACTGACTGTGAATACAGTGAATTTCTCTACAAAGAAGTTTAGTTGGAACACTACACTGACGCTGTCGCACAATAAAAATTCCGTGAAAGCATTGACCGGTGAGGCGGTACAACTCTATGAAGCCAAGTTCGGCTTTAACCAAAACACTCATCGTATTGCTGTCGGAGAACCATTAGGACAGTTCTATGGTTACATCACCGAAGGGCTGTATCAGGTAGATGATTTCAATTATGATGCTTCTACGCAGACCTATACCCTGAAAGATGGGATACCTTATCATGGTGATAAAAGCCGGATTCGTCCGGGTATGTGGAAGTTTAAGAACTTGACCGGAGATGATAATGTGATTGATGAAAATGATAAAACGGTCATTGGTAACGCTCAACCGAAATTCTACGGAGGATTGAACAACTCTTTTACTTACAAAGGATTTGATTTGAGTATATTCCTGACTTTCAGCTATGGCAACGAAGTGCTGAATGCGACCAAACTGGTTACCAGTAAGGTAGGTAGCTTGAACTACAACGCATTGGATGTGATGAATAGCTCTAATCGTTGGATGACCATCAATTCGGATGGGCAGAAAGTGACAGATCCCGGAGAACTGGCTGCTCTGAATGCTGGTAAAACCGTAGCTGCTTATCATGATGCTCAACAAGGAGACAATTATATTCATTCATGGGCAGTGGAGGATGCTTCCTATTTGAAACTAAGTAATGTGACTTTGGGATATACATTCCCTAAAAACCTGATTGCAAGGGTGGGATTGAAGAACTTGCGTTTGTATGCCACCGGTAATAATCTGTTGACTTGGACCAAGTATTCAGGTTTCGATCCGGAAGTCTCTACGATGAAAAGCGGCTTGACACCGGGTGTTGACTTTGGAGCGTATCCGCTTAGCCGTTCTTTTATTTTTGGTCTCAACGTAGCATTTTAATTCTTTAAATACATAGTAATCATGAAAAAGATACATCTATTATATGCCGTATTCGCCCTATTGGCAACAGGATTTTCCTCTTGTGAGGATTTGCTGACGGAAGAACCTAACTCAAAATATGACCGGGACCGCTATTTCGATTCGGAAGATAAAGCGGAAATGGCAGTGATGGGAATATATAGTTCATTGTCGGACTTTAATCATTACGGTTGGTACGAAATGGCTTCTCCCGCATCGGATGATACCTATTATACGGCTCGCACACAGTCTGACAATCAGGTTCACGATATTGCACATTATCAGCTAAACTCCACGAATACGTGGATTGAAAGTATCTGGAAACTGAAATATGAGGGAATCGACCGGGCTAACCTCACCATTGACGGAATCTGTGGCATGACAGGATACGCAGAAAATACCCGTCTGAAAGCATTGGAAGCGGAAGCTCGCTTTCTGCGTGCTTTCCTCGCATTTGATTTGGTGAGATATTGGGGAGATGTGCCTTTCAAAACATCTTATTCATCATCCTACGAATCTGCTTTTGGTGAACGTGTGGACAGGGAAGTGATTTATGACGAGATTATATCTGACCTTACTTTCGCTAAAAACAATCTGGATTGGGCAACTGCTTCTTCCAGTCCCGAACGGGTGACGCAAGGGGCTGCCCGTGCATTGCTGATGCGTGTATATTTGCAGCGTGCAGGATATAGCCTTCAATCGAATGGACAGTTGAAACGTCCGGAGGACAGTAAGCGGATGAAATATTTCGATGCAGTGATAGAAGAGTGGAAGGCTTTTGAAAAGAAAGGGTACCATGATTTTTATGATGGTGGTTATGAGGCACTCTTTAAAAGCTACTCGCAGGGGGTACTGAATAATAAGGAGAGTCTTTGGGAGATTGCTTTCTATCATTCACAAGGACGTCGTAACGGTGGAGCATGGGGGATTTATAACGGTCCGCAGGTGGCGGAACCTACCGGAGTTTCTGCATCTGAATCAAATCAGTATATGGGACGTGCCAACGGTTTCTTTATAGTAGTCCCCGAATGGCGTAACTTCTTCGAAGCGAGCGATAAACGTCGTGATGTCGCTATTTGCACCTATCGTTATACCTGGAATGGTACTAAAAAAGAGCATGTAAAAGAAGAAAGAAATGCAGGTAGCTGGTATGTGGGAAAATGGCGCCGGGAATGGATGCCGAAAGAGTCATGGAACAAGAATATCAATTATGCGGATGTGAACTATTGTCCTTTGCGTTATGCTGATGTGGTATTAATGGCTGCCGAAGCGTATAATGAAACAGGAACAGATAGACAAAAAGCATGGGATTTGTTGAATAGCGTACGTACACGTGCTGAAGCAACTTCTATTACAGAAGCGAATTATGATGAAGTGATGAGCGCACGGAAAAAGACACATAACCTGACTTTCATTGACGACTCTACACCGGAAGGAAAGTTCCGTACGGCTCTCTACTGGGAACGTGGCTTCGAACTGGCTTTTGAAGGACAACGCAAATATGATCTGATACGTTGGGGAGTGTTGGGAAAGGCTCTGAAACTGTTTGGTGAGATCAGTTCCGTCAATCAGAAAGAGAACAAACCATATCCGGCTTACCGGAATTTTACGGAGGGTAAACATGAACTTTTCCCTATCCCTCTGAAAGAGATACAAAGTAATCCGAAACTCAATGGAATGAATAATAACGGGTATTGAGAAGACTCTCAATAGAATAGGCGACTGGAAAAATATACAAAAATAGTTTGCCAATTCAAAGAAAAGCCGTACTTTTGCAAGCCGATTATTATCACAAAATGATAAGAGATTAATTCATAGCAAGTTAGTATTCCTTTGTCCGGGGAAGACTAATGAGTGGTGAAGAAAATTTTTAGTAGTAACATTTAAAAAACAAAATTAGAGTGGATACTTTAAGTTACAAGACCATTTCTGCAAACAAAGCGACTGTAACCAAAGAATGGGTTATCGTTGACGCTACAGACCAAACATTAGGCCGTCTGGGAGCAAAAGTTGCAAAATTGCTGAGAGGAAAGTACAAACCAAACTTTACTCCTCACGTAGACTGCGGTGATAACGTTATCATCATCAATGCAGACAAAGTAAAACTGACTGGTAACAAATGGAATGACAGAGTTTATTTGTCATATACAGGTTATCCTGGTGGTCAGAGAGAAATGACTCCTGCCCGTTTGATCGCTAAACCGAACGGTGAAGAGAGATTACTGAAAAAAGTAGTGAAGGGGATGCTTCCTAAGAACATTCTGGGAGCTAAATTGCTGAACAACTTGTATGTTTACGCTGGTAGCGAACACAAACAGGCTGCTCAGAACCCGAAAATGATTGATATTAATTCATATAAATAAGATATAATGGAAGTAGTAAATGCATTAGGCAGACGTAAACGTGCTATTGCACGCATATTCGTAAGCGAAGGTACAGGAAAGATTACTATTAACAAGAGAGACCTTGCAGAGTACTTTCCATCAACTATTCTTCAGTATGTTGTAAAACAGCCTCTGACTAAGGTCGAAGCTGCTGAAAAATATGATATTAAAGTAAATCTTTGTGGTGGTGGTTTCACCGGTCAGTCACAGGCTCTGCGTTTAGCTATCGCTCGTGCTTTGGTGAAAATCAATCCTGAAGATAAGAAAGCGCTCCGTGCAGAAGGCTTCATGACACGTGATCCCCGTTCTGTTGAACGTAAGAAACCGGGTCAACCGAAAGCACGTCGCAGATTCCAGTTCAGTAAACGTTAATATCCGGTTTTACTTAGAACTGGTTAAGAAGCGTTTAGTATCTAAACTGCCGGGACTCTACTTTGTAGCAGACTACCCGATGGTTGGTTGAGATAAACAAAAAAGAAAGTAAACGATTTTAAAGAATAACAAAATGTCTAGAACTAATTTCGATACATTATTGGAAGCCGGT
>ERZ773228.2799-NODE-2799-length-15328-cov-14.188830_pt1 | contig 15328 bp, 9 predicted proteins | sample MGYA00580524_ERZ773228 | MGnify/ENA primary metagenome ERZ773228 (study PRJEB29015, sample SAMEA2737768) | human gut metagenome | biome: human gut; feature: human-associated habitat; material: faeces | place: China | collected 2012 ... | reverse complement strand
TACATCAATACATATTGAAGAATATGATTGTGAATGTCGTGATACAAAATTAGGTCCAGAAGAAATAACAAGAGATATACCAAATGTTGGAGATGACGCATTAAAAGATCTTGATGAAAATGGTATTATTAGAATAGGTGCAGAAGTAAGACCCGGAGATATATTAGTTGGTAAAGTTACTCCAAAAGGAGAAACAGACTTAACAGCAGAAGAAAGATTACTTCGTGCAATATTTGGAGAAAAAGCTAGAGAAGTAAGAGATACATCACTTCGTGTACCACATGGTGAAGCTGGAACAATTGTTGATGTAAAAATATTTACAAGAGACAATTCAGAAGAATTAGGACCTGGAGTAAATCAAGTAATTAGATGTTATATTGCTACAAAGAGAAAAATATCAGTTGGAGATAAAATGGCTGGACGTCATGGTAACAAAGGTGTTATTTCAAGAATATTACCAAAAGAAGATATGCCATTCTTACCAGATGGAACACCAATAGACATTTTATTAAACCCATTAGGTATACCATCTCGTATGAACTTAGGACAAATCCTTGAAGTTCACTTAGGAGCAGCAGCAAGAGCATTAGGATGGAAAGTATCAACACCAGTATTTGATGGTGCATCTGATAAAGAAATTGAGGAATTATTACAAGAAGCTGGATTATCACCAGATGGAAAACAAACATTATATGATGGAAGAACTGGAGAACCATTTGCAAGTCCAATTACAGTTGGTGTAATGTACATGTTAAAACTACATCACTTAGTTGATGATAAAATACATGCTCGTTCAACAGGACCATACTCATTAGTAACACAACAACCTTTAGGAGGTAAAGCTCAATTTGGTGGACAACGTTTTGGAGAGATGGAAGTTTGGGCACTAGAAGCTTATGGTGCAGCATACACATTACAAGAAATCTTAACAATAAAATCAGATGATGTTGTAGGACGTGTTAAAGCATATGAAGCAATTGTTAAAGGTGAAAATATTCCTGAACCAGGAGTTCCAGAAAGCTTTAAAGTACTTGTAAAAGAATTACAAGCATTAGGATTAGATGTAAGACTATTCTCTGAAGATAATAAAGAATTAGAATTAAAAGAACACATCGAAGATGGAATTGATTATGAAGATGTAGAAAAAGATAGAGCTTTAACAGAAGATGATGTATTAATACATGAAGATTTAGAAGACGGATATGAAGAAGAAGAAATGGTAGATAATGAAGATGAAGAAGATAGTGATGAACTATTTGATGATGATAATTTAGATGATGATGACAGCATTTATGATAATGACGGATTTGATAATGAATAATAAAACTACAATTAAATAATATTTTGAAAAGCAAAAGAGGCGACGGAAGAGTTTGCAAGAGCGGGGGATAGCCTCTTGAGCTGTTTTAAAATGCCCAAATAATTTGAGAAGGGGGACATCTAATAGAGATGGAAGAAGACGAATTAGAGATATTCAATAAAATTAAAATAGGAATTGCATCAGACGAAAAAATAAGAGAATGGTCAAAAGGTGAAGTAAAAAAACCAGAGACTATAAATTATAGAACTTTAAAACCAGAAAAAGATGGTCTATTTTGTGAAAAAATATTTGGACCAACAAAAGACTGGGAATGTCATTGTGGTAAATATAAAAGAGTAAGATATAAAGGGATTGTTTGTGATAAGTGTGGTGTAGAAGTTACAAAATCAAAAGTAAGACGTGAAAGAATGGGACACATAGAACTTGCAGCACCAGTTGCACATATTTGGTATTTCAAAGGAATTCCAAGTAGAATTGCATTAATGCTAGATATCTCACCAAGAAATCTTGAAAAAGTAATTTATTTTGCATCATATATAGTAACAGATAAAGGAACATCTGGACTAGAAAAATGCCAAATATTAACTGAAAAAGAATACCATGAAGCAGAAGAAAAATATGGTAGAAAATCATTCAAAGCTGAAATGGGTGCTGAAGCAATAAGAAAATTATTAGAAGAAATTGATTTAGCAAAATTGACAGCTCAAATAGAAAAAGAAATTGAAAATGCTAGTGAACAAAGAAAAGCAAAATTAATAAAAAGATTAGACACAGTTGAAGCATTTTTACAATCAGGAAACAGACCTGAATGGATGGTAATGAATGTTGTACCAGTAATTCCACCAGATCTAAGACCTATGGTTCAATTAGATGGTGGTAGATTTGCAACATCAGATTTAAATGATTTATATAGAAGAGTTATAAACAGAAATAACAGATTAAAGAGATTATTAGAACTTGGAGCACCTGAAATCATTGTAAGAAATGAAAAAAGAATGTTACAAGAATCAGTAGATGCTTTAATTGATAACTCAAGAAGAGGAAGACCTGTTACAGGTGCTGGAAACAGACCATTAAAATCTTTATCAGATTTATTAAAAGGAAAACAAGGTAGATTCCGTCAAAACTTATTAGGAAAACGTGTTGACTATTCAGGACGTTCAGTAATCGTAGTAGGACCAGAATTAAAAATATATCAATGTGGTCTACCAAAAGAAATGGCAATTGAATTATTCAAACCATTTGTAATGAAAGAATTAGTTGAAAGACATTTAGCACATAATATAAAAAGTGCAAAAAGAATGGTAGAAAGATTAAGCCCTGAAGTATGGGGAATTCTAGAAGAAGTTATTAAAGATCACCCAGTAATGCTAAACAGAGCTCCAACACTACACAGATTAGGTATTCAATCATTTGAACCAGTATTAGTAGAAGGTAGAGCAATAAAATTACATGCATTAGTATGTGAAGCATTCAATGCAGACTTCGATGGTGACCAGATGGCTATACATTTACCATTAACACCAGAAGCACAAGCAGAATCAAGATATTTAATGCTAGCTACAAACAACTTATTAAAACCACAAGATGGTAAACCAGTAGCAGTACCAAGACTAGACATGATTTTAGGAAGTTATTATTTAACAATGACATTAGATGGAGAATTAGGAGAAGGAAAATATTTCAAAGATCCTGATGAAGCAATAATGGCATTACAAAATAATGCAGTATCAATCCATGCGAAAATCTTTGTAAGAATTACAAAAGAAATTGATGGAGAAATGAAATCAAAGAAAGTTGAAACAAGTGTTGGTAGAATTATATTTAACCAAGGAATTCCACAAGATTTAGGATTTATAGACAGAAAAGAGGATCCATTCCAATATGAAATCAATTTCCCAGTTATGAAAAAATCAATGGGAACAATAATTGAAAGAACAATTGACAAACATGGTTTAATCGAATCAGCAGAAGTTATAGATTATATCAAAGCATTAGGTTTCAAATATTCAACATTAGCAGGTATTACATTCTCAGTAGCAGATGTAAAAGTACCAGATTCTAAGAAAGACATTTTAGCAGATGCAGATAAACAAGTTGAAAAAGTAAGAAATCAATATAGAAGAGGTTTGATAACAGATGATGAAAGATATCAATCAGTTGTTAATATTTGGGAAAAGGCAACAAATGATGTAAGTAAGGCAATGGAAGAAAACTTTGATGATTTAAACCCAATATATATGATGGTTAAATCTGGAGCCCGTGGTAACATGAACCAATTAAGACAAATCGCAGGTATGCGTGGACTTATGGCTAGTACAACTGGTAAAGCAGTTGAAATACCAATCAAATCATGTTTCCGTGAAGGTCTAGATGCATTGGAATATTTCATATCATCACATGGTGCTCGTAAAGGACTTTCAGATACAGCTTTAAGAACAGCTGACTCTGGATACTTAACAAGAAGACTAGTTGATGTTTCACAAGATATAATTGTTAGAGAACATGATTGTGGAACTGTTGATGGATTAACAATTGAAGATATTAAAGATGGAAATCAAATAGTTGAAGGATTAGCTGAAAGACTAGAAGGAAGATATCCATTAAATGATATATTAGATCCACAAACAAATGAAGTTATTGTAGATACAAATACAATGATTAATAAAGACATAGCAAAACGTATTGTGGATGCTGGAATTACAAAAGTTGTTGTACGTTCAGTAATTGCATGTAGAGGAAAACATGGTGTATGTCAAAAATGTTATGGTATGGGATTGGCAAGAAGAGATTTAGTATCAATTGGTGAATCAGTTGGTATTATAGCTGCACAATCAATTGGTGAACCTGGTACACAGTTAACCATGAGAACAATTCACTCTGGTGGTGTTGCTGGTGTTGCAGATATCACACAAGGTCTTCCAAGAGTAGAGGAAATCTTTGAAGCTAGAAAACCTAAGGGAGTTGCTGTAATAACAGAAATTGATGGTACAGTTAAAATTTCTGATAATAAGAAGAAATTAGAAGTAATTGTTACATCAAAAGATGATTCAAGAACATACACAATTCCATTTGGATCAAAACTAAAAGTAAAAGATGGAGATGAAGTAAAAGCTGCAGATCCATTAATAGAAGGTTCTATAAATCCAGCTGAAATTTTAGCAATAAAAGGACCAGAAGGTGTTTATGAATATGTAATATCTGAAATTCAAAAAGCATATAGAAACCAAGGTGTTGATATCAATGATAAACACGTTGAAGTAATTGCAAGACAAATGCTTCGTAAGGTTAGAGTTGATGATGGTGGAGATACAGATATGTTCCCAGGATCATTAGTTGATATGTATGAATTTGAGGATAAAAATAAAGAAGCTGTTGAACAAGGTAAACGTCCAGCAACAGGAAAGAGAGCATTACTTGGTATTACTAAAGCTTCACTTGCAACAGATAGTTTCTTATCAGCTGCATCATTCCAAGAGACAACAAGAGTATTAACAGAAGCAGCAATTAAAGGTAAGGAAGATGATTTAATAGGATTAAAAGAAAATGTTATCATTGGTAAGTTAATCCCAGCTGGAACTGGTATGAAGAGATATCAAGATGTTACTATAAAAGTTGAAGGCGAAGATGAAAAGACAGTTGCAGAAGAAATTGATGCAAATAAACAAGTTGAAATACAATCAGATGCTGAATAAAATTGAAAACACACGGATAGATATAAAAGTCTATCTGTGTTTTTCTATTTATATAAAGAAAGAAACCTCTAATAGAGGTTTCTTTGAAAATGAATTATTCAGACTTCATTTGTTTTAATTTTTCTTCCATATCATTGATTTCTTGTAATTTATGAAGTCTTGTAACTTCAATAGGTTCTACATCTACTGTTTCTTGTTCTCTACATCTTGTACAAATTCTAGTCCAGTTTTTTTTGGTAATTGGACAGTAACGTTCGAAACCTCTATCTCCACAAATTGCCCAAACGGTATATTCATGTTCATGCCATTCTCCAGTATGTCCTTCTCGTGCACAGGTTTCCTTGGCTACAAGCTCTTTTTGTTGCTTTTCATCTCGAATTTTTTTGAATTGAATTGAATAAGGTTCAAAATTTTTTTCAAGAATAGAAATACTATGCATAACAGCTTCATATTCAGGAGTTCCTTGTTCAAAACAAGCATTGGCATATTTTTGGATTTGCTGAAGTAAATCAAATGCTTTTGCTCCTTTTTTGAGATTTTTTTCTTTTGTTGTCATTTGAAATTGCCTCCTTAATATTTTTGAATTGTTTATGGATGAATTGGAGATTAAGTTTTTTCATCTATGATTGTTGATGAAATAGTTATGAGATAGTGCTTGACTATTTTGAGAGATTATATCATGTTGTAATATAATTTTCAATATGTTTATTTTAGTTAAATTTGATATAAAAAAATAGTATTTGAATATTTATCAAATACTACTGTTTCTGGTACCGATGGTGGGACTATATAACCCGCGTCGGGAAAATAGTCCACTGGACTATTTTCTAATCCTCCTTTGTCGAGTCCCACTTGAAAATTGTTATAAAAAATAGTATTTGAATATTTTTCAAATACTACTATTTTTTGGTACCGATGGTGGGACTCGAACCCACATGGTTTCCCGCCAGATTTTGAGTCTGGTGCGTCTGCCAATTCCGCCACATCGGCTTATTGTTTTTTGTTTTTTTAGACTTTCTTAATATATCATATTTTTATTTTTTTGTCTAGTACTATAATGTATTTTCTCTTGACTATTTGGAAAATTTAATGTAGAATATATAATATTTTAATAAAAGAAAAGAGGAATTATAGTATATGATATGTTCACAATGTAAAAAACGCACTGCAGTTGTATTTATAAACAAAATTGAAAATGGCGTTTCTTCAATGGAAGGCTTATGTAAAGAGTGTGCAAAAAAACGTGGATTAGATGTTCCTGAGACTAATACAAATCAGTCTACTTCTAATCAAACGAATAATAATATAGATATGAATAATATGTCAAAACAATTAGAGTCTTTGTTTAAGGATTTATCTTCTAATTTAAAATTGGAAAATCTTGAAAATATGGATTTTGAAAATTTTGAATCTGATGGTGATGAAGATGTTGATGATGAAAATGCTCCAGAGGGTATTTCTATGGGAATTCCTATTGGATCTATCTTTGCTAATTTTGTTCCTAAAAAACAAAAAGATGAGGAAGAAACTAATGGTGGTAGACAAAAGGTTAAAGTTGAATCAAAGAAATCTAAGAAAAAGAAGAAATATCTTGATACTTTTGGAACAAATTTAACTCAAAAAGCTAAAAATAATGAACTTGATATGGTTATTGGTCGTGATAAAGAAATTCAAAGAGTTATACAAATCTTAAATAGACGTACAAAAAATAATCCTTGTTTGATTGGTGAACCAGGTGTTGGTAAAACAGCAATTGCTCAAGGTTTAGCTATAAAAATTGCTAATAATAATGTTCCAGCAAAACTTTTAAATAAAGAAGTTTATTTATTAGATATGACATCTGTTATAGCTGGTACTCAATTTAGAGGACAATTTGAAGCCCGTATGAAAGGTATTATTGATGAATGTAAAGAATTCAAGAATATTATTCTTGTAATAGATGAAATTCACAATATAATTGGAGCAGGAGATGGAGAACATTCTATGAATGCTGCTAATATTTTAAAACCATCACTTGCAAATGGAGAAATTCAATTAATAGGTACTACTACTTTAAGAGAATATAGAAAATATATAGAAAAAGATACTGCATTGGAAAGAAGATTTCAACAAGTTTTAGTTGAAGAACCTAATATCGATGATACAATTTCAATTTTAACAGGAATAAAGAAATATTATGAAGAATATCACAAAGTAAAAATTTCAAATGATGTTATAAAACAAGCAGTTATAATGTCTGAAAAATACATTCATGATAGATTTTTGCCAGATAAAGCAATTGATATTTTAGATGAGGCTTGTTCTAGAATTAATCTTGAAAATAAAGAATTGTTTAAACTTGAAATGTTAAAACAAGAACTTGCTGATGTTCAAGCACAAAAAGAAGATGCTGCACAAGCAGATTCAACAGAAGATTATCAAAAAGCAGCAGATTTAAAAACTAAAGAATGTAGATTAATTGAAGAAATTGACCATTTAAATAGTACAATAAAATTAAAATCTTTAACAGTTCAAGATATAGCACAAGTTATTGAAAATTGGACTAAAATTCCAGTTAAAAAAATTACAGAAGCAGAGACACAAAAACTATTGAATCTTGAAACAAATCTTCATAAAAGAGTTATTGGTCAAGATAAAGCAGTATGTGCAGTTTCTAGAGCAATAAGAAGAAATCGTGCAGGACTTCAAAGTACAAAACGTCCACCATCATTCATATTTGTTGGACCAACAGGTGTTGGAAAAACAGAACTTGCAAAAAGCTTAGCATATGAAATGTTTGGATCAGAAGACTCAATAATAAGAGTAGATATGTCTGAATATATGGAAAGCCACTCAACAGCAAAACTTATTGGTGCACCTCCAGGATATGTTGGATATGATGATGCAGGTCAACTTACTGAAAAAGTAAAAAGAAAACCATATTCTATTATATTATTTGATGAAATTGAAAAAGCACACCCTGATGTATTTAACATTTTATTACAAGTATTAGATGATGGAAAACTTACAGATTCACAAGGAAATGTTGTTAGTTTCCAAAATACAATTATAATTATGACATCAAATGCAGGTTCAAATGTTAATACAAATTCAATTGGTTTTGATAAAAAAACAGTTGATAATAATAAAATAGAAGAAAATCTAAAACAAGTTTTTAGACCTGAATTTTTAAATAGAATAGATGAAATTATAGTATTTGATTCATTAACAAAACCTGAATTATTACAAATTGTTGAATTAATGTTAAAAGATACAGTAAAAGCTTTAGCAGACAAAAATATTTCTTTAAATGTTTCAGAAAATGCAAAAGATTTTATATTAGAAAAAGGAACTAATTTGAAATATGGTGCAAGACCTTTAAGAAGAGCTATTCAAAGATATGTTGAAGATGAAATTTCTGAAATGATTTTAAAAGGTGATGTCCATGATGGGCAAACTATTAATGTTGACATAAAAAATAATGAATTAAAATTTAATGTTGAATAATTAAAAGTTCTCTGCATTTTTGCAGAGACTTTTTAATGAAAAAAGGAAGGAAAATAAAATGGTAGATTATATAACAATAATAGGTGGAGGATTAGCTGGAAGTGAAGCTGCATATCAAATAGCAAAAAGAGGAATAAAGGTAAAATTGTATGAGATGAAGCCTGATAAATTTACAGAAGCACATAGTAATAAAAATTTGGCTGAGATAGTATGTAGTAACTCGTTCAAATCTAATTTACATACAAATGCATGTGGTTTGTTAAAAGAAGAATTAAGAAAACTAGACTCATTGCTAATAAGAATAGCAGATGAAACACAAATACCAGCAGGACAAGCATTAGCAGTAGATAGAGAATTGTTTTCACAAAAAGTAACAGAAGAATTAGAAAAGAATCCATTAATAGAAATAATTCATCAAGAAGTAACAGAAATAGAAAAAATTGCAGAAAAAGGAATTGTAATAATTGCAACAGGACCATTAACATCAGAAGGATTATCAAAAGAAATCTCTAAAATAACTGGAGAAGATAAATTACATTTTTATGATGCAGCTGCACCAATTGTTACAAAAGAAAGCATCGATTTTAATATTGCTTTTTTTGGTAATAGATATGAACAAGAAAAAGGAAAAGATGAAACAATAGATGATTGGAAAGAAAGATTACACAAACAAGAAGCAAGTTATATAAATTTACCAATGAATAAAGATGAATATGAAAAATTTGTAGAAGAATTAATAAATGCTGAAGTTATAACATTACATGAATTTGAAAAAAGAGAGATATTTGAAGGTTGTATGCCGGTAGAAGTAATGGCAAAAAGGGGAAAAGATACATTAAGATATGGACCATTAAAACCAGTTGGATTTGATGATCCAAGAACAGGAAAAAGACCATATGCAGTAATTCAATTGAGGCAAGATAATGAATTAGGAACAATTTATAATATAGTTGGATTTCAAACAAATTTAAAATATGGAGAACAGAAAAGAGTATTTGGAATGATTCCTGGATTACAAAATGCTGAATTTGTAAAATATGGAGTTATGCATAGAAACACATATATAAATTCAACGAAATTATTAGATAACACATATAACTTCAAAGATAATAAAAATATTTATTTTGCAGGACAAATTACTGGTGTTGAAGGTTATGTTGAATCAATTTCATCAGGAATGGTGTCAGCATTAAATGCAGTTGCACAAATAAAAAATGAAAGCAGAGTTGAATTTTCAAATTTAACAATGATAGGAGCATTGGCAAAATATATTTCAACAGCAAATGACAAATTTCAACCAATGAATGCAAATTTTGGAATTGTTCCAGAACTTCCAAAGAGAATAAAAGACAAAAAAATAAAGTATGGAATGTTAGCAGATAGGGCTATTGAGAACTTAAAAATTGATTAACCAAAAAATGATAAAATATTAAAAAAATTGACAAAAAACTCTTGCAAGAAATAAAGTCATATGATAGAATAACAAATAAATAAAATTCGGAAATAACAAAAGAAAGGAATGTATTAAGAAGCAATCAACTTAATATAACAGGTTAAAAAAAGATGGAAGAATTAATTAATGAATTAGATATATTTGTTAATGAAAAAGCAGTTTTAAGTGCTCAGATAAGAGATATAGAAAGCAAAAGAAATGAATTAGCAAAAGAAAGAAATACAAAAAAAGCACAAAATAAAATAAATAATGATGAAGATGTTTGGGCAGAAGTAAATTGCTTAGGAAAACAAATATCAGATTTAGGAAACCAAAGCCAATGGTTTCAAAATCAAATAAATTCTAAACTTTTAAGAGTTAGAGAACAAGCATTTATAGAAATAGATAATTTGATTGCTGAAAGTGTAAGAAAAAGTAGAATTATTAGTGAACAAATAGAAGAAAATAGAGACAATCTTGATCCAGAAGAAATTTATGAATTAACAGATAACATAAATGAAATAGGACAAAGTATGGCTAGAATTATGTTTGCAAAAAGATTGATCAAACATAATCAAATTGTTGATGTAATTAATTTATTTTCAACTACAGAAATAGAAGAAAGCCAAGAACAATCTGAACAAATAAATGAAATAATAGAAAAACAAGAAATTGAAAATAAAGAAGAAAACGAACAAGTTCAATTAATAAATGAAGAGCTAAAACCTATTGAAGAAATTGCTATTGATCCAGTATTAACAGATTATTATAATAATATAAATGAAATAACTAAAAATTTAGAAAAAGAAATAATTACTTTAGAAGAAACTGAAGAAAATCAATTAGTTAATACAAATACAGAAGAACCAACAACGATAAAGAATATTGTTGTAAAAGTAGAAAATGGTGAATTAATATATAAAGCAGAATTAAGTAATGAAACAACAATAAAAATATATCCTGTTAAAGAAAAAATATTAGAAAAAGAAAAATTTGAAAGAGAAACATGGAAAAGAGAGTTAATAGAATATTCAGCAAAGAACTATAGAAACTTAAGAAATATAGCAATAAAGAAAATGGATCCAATTGTTTGTGAAATTTTAGATAGATTTGCAGTTCAATATGATGTTGACTCTCAAAATTTAGTATATAATTATGTTATGTCATTTTCATCAATAGATGATTACGATTCAGATATATTACCAGCTATAACATATAATTTATCATATATAAATGAAGCAAAAATAAGTAAAAAAGAAATAAAAATTTTACAAAAAATAGTAAAAAATTCAACACAAAATGCATTAGTAGATATAATTGGAAATGTAACACTATCAGAAAAAATAAAATGTTTTATGAAGAAAATATTTAATATAAGTAGTGCAAACATATTACCAGAAGGAAATAAAGAATAATTAATAAATTTAATATAAAAAACATTGACATAATAGGAAAAAAATGATAAAATATTAACCGCAATACGAATTATTTTTAATAATTTGTTTGCGGTTAATTTAATTTTTAGAATTAAATAAAATTAGGGAAAGAGGTGAAATTTAAGTGCCAACAATTAATCAATTAGTAAGAAAAGGAAGAAAATCAACAAAGGCAAAATCAACAGCTCCAGCTTTACAACATGGATGGAATTCAAAAAACAAAACATTAACAAACAATAAAGCACCACAAAAAAGAGGTGTATGTACAGTTGTAAAAACAGTAACACCAAAGAAGCCAAACTCAGCTTTAAGAAAAGTTGCCAGAGTTAGACTTTCAAATGGTTATGAAGTAACATCATATATCCCAGGAATAGGACATAACTTACAAGAACATAGTGTTGTTCTAATCAGAGGAGGAAGAGTAAAAGACCTTCCAGGTGTTAGATACCATATTATAAGAGGAACATTAGATACTGCAGGTGTAAAAGACAGAATGCAAGGACGTTCAAAATATGGAGCAAAACGCCCAAAGAAATAAATCGATAAAGGATTTATTTTATAGTGCATGCACATCTTACTAAATTAAGGTACTTAAATTTAGAATAGATAATGTAGCACTAAACGGAAAATCAATAGATTTTCAGAGTAACTTAGATATCTTATAGATATCATCAATAAGAGAGCAAATCTCAGAAAGAAAAGGAGTGAAGAATAGTGCCAAGAAGAGGATTTATAGCAAAAAGAGATGTATTACCAGATCCAATATACAATAGCAAAGTTGTTACAAAATTAATTAACAACATAATGTTAGATGGTAAAAAATCAGTTGCTCAAGGAATAGTTTATGATGCTTTTGATATAATAAAAGAAAAAGAAGGAAAAAATCCATTAGAAGTATTTGAAGCAGCATTAGAAAACATAATGCCAGTTCTTGAAGTAAAAGCAAGAAGAGTTGGTGGAGCAACATACCAAGTACCATTAGAAATTAGACCTGAAAGAAGACAAACATTAGGTTTAAGATGGTTAGTAACATATGCTAGAACAAGACATGAAAAAACAATGGCTGAGAAATTAGCTGGTGAAATCATGGACGCTGTTAACGGAAACGGTGGAGCATTTAAGAAGAAAGAAGATACACATAGAATGGCAGAAGCTAATAAAGCATTTGCACATTATAAATGGTAAAATTTAGATTGAGAAAAAAAGTGTAACAATTATTTCAATCATAAAATGAAAAAAAGGAGGGAATAATTACATGGCAGGAAGAGCATACCCACTAGAAAGAACTAGAAATATAGGAATAATGGCTCATATTGATGCTGGAAAAACAACAACAACAGAGAGAATATTATTCTATACAGGGAAAACACATAAAATAGGAGAAGTTCACGAGGGTGCTGCAACAATGGACTGGATGGAACAAGAACAAGAAAGAGGTATAACAATAACATCTGCTGCAACAACATGTTTCTGGAAAAATAACAGAATCAATATAATTGATACTCCAGGTCACGTTGACTTTACAGTAGAAGTACAAAGATCTCTAAGAGTACTTGATGGTGCGGTTACAGTATTAGCAGCAAAAGGTGGAGTTCAACCACAAACAGAAACAGTTTGGAGACAAGCTGATAAATACCAAGTTCCAAGAATGGTATATGTAAATAAAATGGACATCGTTGGAGCAAACTTTATGCTTTGCGTTGACCAATTAAAAAATAGATTACATGCAAATCCAGTACCAGTTCAATTACCAATCGGAGCAGAAGATCACTTTAGAGGAATTGTTGATTTAATTAAAATGAGAGCATTCATCCATAAAGATGATTTAGGAAAAGAAATTGAAGAAACAGATATTCCAGAAGATATGTTAGAAGAAGCTAAAAAATGGAGAACTACAATGATTGAAGCTGCATGTGAACAAGATGAAGAATTAATGATGAATTATTTAGATGGAAAAGAACCATCTGAAGAAGAAATCAAAAAAGCATTAAGAAAAGGAACAATAGCAAATCAAATCGTTCCAGTAACATGTGGTTCTTCATATAAAAATAAAGGTGTACAAGAATTATTAAATGCAATAGTTGACTATATGCCATCACCATTAGATATACCTCATATCAAAGGAACAACATTAGATGGTGTTGAAACAGAAGCTAAAACATCTGATTCAGAACCATTTGCTGCATTAGCATTTAAAATTGCAACAGATCCATTTGTAGGAAAATTATGTTTCTTTAGAGTATATTCAGGAACATTAGAAACAGGATCTACAGTTTTAAATTCAAGTAAAGATAAAAAAGAAAGAATTGGAAGAATTCTACAAATGCACTCAAATCACAGAGAAGATATTGAAAAAGTATATGCTGGTGATATTGCTGCTGCAGTTGGATTAAAAGATGTTACAACAGGAAATACATTATGTGATCCTGAACATCCAATAATTCTAGAATCAATGGAATTCCCAGAACCAGTTATTGATATAGCTATTGAACCAAAAGATAAAGCTGCTCAAGAAAAAATGGGAATAGCTTTAGCAAAATTAGCTGAAGAAGACCCAACATTCAAAGCTTATACAAATCAAGAAACAGGTCAAACAATCATTGCTGGTATGGGTGAATTACACCTAGATATCATTGTTGATAGATTAAAGAGAGAATTCAAAGTAGAATGTAATGTAGGTAAACCACAAGTTGCTTACAAAGAAACAATAAGAAATAAAGTTAAAGTTCAAGGTAAATTTATCCGTCAATCTGGTGGTAAAGGACAATACGGAGACGTATGGTTTGAAATGGAACCATTAGAGCCAGGTAAAGGTGTTGAATTCGAAAGTAAAATTGTTGGTGGAGCAGTTCCAAAAGAATATATTAAACCAATTGAACAAGGTTTAAGAGAAGCTGCTGAAACAGGAATTTTAGCTGGATATCCAGTAATCGATTTCAAAGCATCATTAGTAGATGGATCATACCATGAAGTTGACTCTTCAGAAATGGCATTCAAAATAGCTGCATCAATGGCATTCAAAGAAGGATGTAAACAAGCTAAGTCAGTTCTATTAGAGCCAATAATGAAAGTAGAAATAACAGTTCCAGAAGAATACATGGGAGATGTTATTGGAGATGTAAACTCAAGACGTGGTAGAATGGAAGGAATGGAAGCAAATGATGGAATGCAAGAAATAAAAGCATTCATACCATTATCAGAAATGTTTGGTTATGCTACAGACTTACGTTCAAAAACACAAGGTAGAGGAACATATTCTATGGAACCATCTCATTATGAAGAAGTTCCAAAATCAGTATTAGAAGCAATCGTAGCTTCAAGAGCTAAGAAAGAAAACTAATACACTAAAATAAAGAAATATGTGAATTTTGTAAAAACGCTTGCATTTTAGGCTGAAATGTTATAAAATGCAAGTGCAAAATAAAATACGTTATAAAATTTAAAATATAGAGAGAAATCTCAAAAAAATAAGGAGGAATAAAAAATGGCAAAAGCAAAATTTGAAAGAACAAAGCCACACGTTAACATCGGTACTATCGGACACGTAGACCATGGAAAAACAACAACAACAGCTGCTATTACAAAATATTTATCATTAAAAGGTCAAGCTAAATTCGAAGCTTATGATCAAATCGATGGAGCACCAGAAGAAAAAGCAAGAGGAATCACAATTAATACAGCTCACGTTGAATATGAAACAGATACAAGACACTATGCTCACGTTGACTGCCCAGGACATGCTGACTATGTAAAGAACATGATCACAGGTGCTGCACAAATGGATGGTGCAATATTAGTTGTTTCTGCAGCTGATGGACCAATGCCACAAACAAGAGAACACATCTTATTAGCTAGACAAGTAGGTGTAAAATACATCGTTGTTTACTTAAATAAATGTGATATGGTTGACGATCCAGAATTATTAGAATTAGTTGAAATGGAAGTTAGAGACTTATTA
>ERZ773228.2794-NODE-2794-length-15344-cov-2.199686_pt1 | contig 15344 bp, 6 predicted proteins | sample MGYA00580524_ERZ773228 | MGnify/ENA primary metagenome ERZ773228 (study PRJEB29015, sample SAMEA2737768) | human gut metagenome | biome: human gut; feature: human-associated habitat; material: faeces | place: China | collected 2012 ... | reverse complement strand
TTACGCCCATCGAAATCCAGTCCTGACGGCCGTCGATGACGAAGAAGCAGACTTTCGTTCCGGCCTTGTCGATGCCCACGTAAGTCATCGGGTCGTATTTGTCTGTGTCGAAACTCTTGTCTTCGCCGTCGACCATGAACTGATACATCGTGGAGTTCTGTGTCAGAATCGGGGTCGAGATTCCGTTGACCGTCACGTCTGCGCGGATGCGGAGCGTCGAACCCACGGAGAGTTTTCCGGCGAGCGTTTCGGCCGTCGCGCCGGTGAGCTGTACGGCCCACTCGTCGAGGGCCGTCAGATAGGGCGCTTCGGCGAGCTCCGTCGAACGACCGTCCGCGATCTGGGTTACAGTGGCTTCGAACCAGCCGTCGTTGACCGTCACGGGATTGCCCGACTTGTTTTTCGCGACGACGTAGAGCGCCTTTTTGGAGAGCGTATTGGTCAGCGAGGGAGCGTCGGGATGAGGTATTTTCTTGTATCGTGCAGTATAGAGGTTGGCTTCTTGCAACGTGCTGCCCGAACGCAGGATCGTGTCGTTGATCGAGTGGTATTCGTATTCCGTACCGCCGACTTCGATTTTGCCGGAGAAGGTCTTTTTGCCGCAGCTCACCGTACGATCCTTGAAGAAAGTGAAGGCATTCGCATGGTTGGTCAGCGACGTGCGGACGCTCTTGTTGTTGACGAAGTCGGGGCGTCCCTCCTCGATGTGCAGTCCGCGGGGGAATCCGTCATGCGAATTGAAGAAGCCCGAATTGATGCCGGCGATGATATTTTGTCCTTCGGCACGCTTCCGGTTGCAGTTTTCCGAAAGTGTCTCGCGGATGTTTTTGCCGTTGTTGCTGTTGTTGTTGCCGTTGGGATTGGGTACGAGGTCGTCGGCCATCGAGGTGGATATCTCCACGGCGTCGTTCGTCAGGTCGAGTTCCAGTACGTGCATTTTGCGCGGTAGGTTGGTGAATTCGTAGTAGGTGTATTTCACTCCGGGGTGAAGTGCGACGGTCTGTTTGAGCTCCCAATCGTAGTAGGACGGAAGCGTCCAGTCCACGGTGTTTTCCTCTGTGTCGTAGTTCGAACGTTTGTGACAGACGGCCGAGGTGTGCATGGCTGCGGGAGCCGTCGTCGGGGAGTCTTTGTACGTGTCGTAATCGCCGACGAATCCGTGTCCGATGCAGTCCGAGATGAGAGATGCACTCTTGTTATAGCCGCAGGCCCATCCGGGACCGTGATAGTCCGAACCGGCGACGGTCACGTTGCCGATGATGGCGCCGGTGTTCTTGCAGGTGCGGATCGTGCCGGCATTGTGCCCCACGAATCCGCCCGTACGGCAGCCGAGGTGCGAGATGACGTTTCCGGAATTGGTACAGTTCTCGATGATGCACTCCGCCGAGGTCGAACCTCCGACCAGACCGCCCATGCGTTTGATGCCGTATTTGTCCTTCTGTCCGGCGTACTGTCCGACTGCGTCGTCTTCGACGAGTCCGGCGTTCGTCGAGTTGGCGATGGTTCCCTTCTCGAAGGTTCCGGCCAGCCCTCCGCCGCGTCCGGAGGGTGCGTTCACGCGTCCGTTGTTGGTGCAGTGACCCATGAAGTTGCCGTCTGTATTTTTGATGTACGCACAGATGCCGGCTACCTGCATGCCTTTGCCTCCGTTTCCGGTGTTGGCGATCGCTCCTGAGGTGATGTCGCCGTTATTAGTACACCCTGCTTCGGCGGATTGTCCGCCGAGAGTCGTTCCGGACATCTGTCCGACGATGCCGGCAAGCATCACCGGCGTGTCGGCGGGGTCTTCGCCTTCGAACGAGATCGAGACGTTGTTGGCGACGTTTTCGATGACCGATTCCGTAGCGAATGCCGCTACGCCCGCGATGGCAGTACCGGCTGCGGTAGTCCCCCGGACGATGATCCGATCGCCCGAGCCGCCGACCGTGAGATTCCGGACGGAGGCCTGATTCAGTACGCCGAACAGACCGTGTGCCGTCGATTTCGCGGCATCGGCCGTCCATGCGATGTTGCGGATCGTATGGCCTTTGCCGTTGAACTTGCCGGAGAAGGGGTGTTCGGTCGTTCCGATGGCGGTCCATTCGGTGATTCCGTTCATGTCGACATCGTCCAGCAGAACGACGTCGCCGGTTTCATCGCGATAGCGGTCATAGTTGCGCCCCGTATTTACGGCCCGGGCGAATTCGCGCAGGTCGTCCGCGGTTTTGATACCGTAATATTCGGGTTTGGCGCTCGCCGACGCCAGACGCACCATGCGGATCAGCACGTTCTCTTGCAGGTCGCAGAGCATCAGGGCGAAGCATCCTTCTTCGAAAGGCGCTTCGAAGGTTACGACGACGGTTTCGGCCGAGGTGTCGACTACGGCCGCGAGCTGCTCGCAGCGCACTATTTTCAGGATCGCTTCGTCGGCCTTTTCGCCCGCGATCTCGTAACCGATCGTGAGTGGCTGCGAAACGTCTTCGACGGTGTACTCGTCGTCGAAGGCGGTGTCGCCGATCTTGAAGACGATGTTGAAGGCGTCGAATATCGGTGCGGATACGGTCGATCCGTCGCCCAGCGTGAAGATGGCGTTGCCGTTGTCGTCGCGCGAGATTCCTGTGATGAGCGACGTCTGCTTTCCTTCGGCTTTCACCGGGTTTCCCGACGCATCGGTCAATCGCCGGCCGTTGAGGGTCCAGTAACCCTCTTTGTCGACGGCCATTTCGGGAGTACGCCCCGCAACGGGGATTTTCGAGCCGTCGGTGTCTTTCAGAAAATCGGTGTTTCCGTCGACGGTAGTCGTCCAGTAGAGTACGCCGTTCTCCTCTTTCGTACCGAGGATCGGTGCCGAGGAGACGTCGTCCTTCGTGGCGACGGTGACGCTGTGTTCGATATTGTCGGCCCCCTTGAACCGGATGACGTCGTTGCCCTCGGCGTCCTGCGTGATCGAGGTTATGGCTCCGCCGTTGACGATGGACGAGAGCAGCCGGATCTGGTCGTTGAGTTGATCGGCCTGTTTTTCGAGTTCCGTGAGTTGGTTGTATATCTCGTCGACCCCTTTCCACAGGGCGGAGTCGTCGAAGTCGTCGCTGCATCCGCCGCCGAAAAGAAGAGCCGATGCCAAAAGTGATGTTATCAGAGTTCGTTTCATTGTCTTTTGATTTTATCGGGTTGCGAAAGCGTCAGTCGAAATCGGTGCTGTCGGTCCATCCGGGATTCTGGGTCAGCAGTCCGCCCGTCAGCACGCGCTGGTCGGCCGGAATGGGCCACAGGTAGTCGCGTTCCTCGTTCCAAGTGTATTTCAGCGTACTCCACGCCACCACGTAACCGCGGTTTTCCGCCATGTCGGAGAGAATGATGTCCGATCCGATGCGCAGTACCGTCAATCCGTCGGCCGGACTGCTGGTCTGCTTGTCGACATAGAGTTCGAGGTCGTTCCTGCCGTCGCCGTCCATGTCGTAGAGTCCCGGTCCGGAGAAATAGATTCCGTAGTAGGGGCTGGTTTCGTTGACCAGTTGCGCACCCTCTTTCCAGCGGAACATGTCCCACATGCGCAGCCCTTCCATCACGAGTTCGATCGTGCGCTCCCGACGGATTTCGAGGATGACTCCCGTGTTTTCGCTTTTGGTGACATTGGGATAGCAGGCCAGGAGGAAGGGATCGGGATTGGCGTTGGCAGCGGCCATGTCGAGCCCCTTCATGCCGGCCCGGTCGCGGATTCTGTCGATCGAAATGAGCAGGTCGTCTTTCGTCAGCGTTCCCAGTTCGGCTTTGGCTTCGGCGTAGTTGAGATAGACCTCCGCCGTACGGAACAACGGCCAGTCGGAGGTGCCTTTCGACGCTCCGCTGTGGGCTGCCGTCGAGACGAACTTGATAGGTTCGTATCCTGTCATCGCCGTCATGTCGTTCGCCGTGACCGACTCCTCGCCTTTGGCGATGTAGCCCGGACAGAGTACGGTCTGTGCCATACGGGGGTCGCGTCCGGCGGTCTCTTCGGTGTAGGACATCGTTTCGTGTCCCTCTTTTTCGGTGAAGCGCGAACCGTCGGCCATGAGGTAATGGTTCATGAAACGGCGCGTGAAACCTGCTGCGGAGTTGCGGATGTTGAACTGCACGTTGTGGGAGAGATTCAGTCCTTCGAAGTTGTAGATGCGGGCCAGAATGACCTCTTCCTGTTTGGCGTCGTCGCTGCAAAAGAGATCCCGATAGGGTTCCGTTCCCTCCTTGTAGAGCGAGTAGCCGCTTTCGGAGATGAAGGTCGATGCGGCGTCGGCGGCCAGTTGCAGATACTTGTCGGCATCGGGCAGATTCCGGTATTTGCGCCACGTGCCTTCGTAGAGGGCGATACGCGATTTGAGAGCCAGGGCCGACCAACGGGTTACGCGGGCGACATCCTTTTCGCGGGGCAGCATTTCGATTGCGTTTTTGAGGTCGTTCATCACGTGATCCATGATGATGCCGCGATCTTCGCGGGGCTTTTTCAGCAACTCCTCCTCTTCGGAGCCGATGACCTGCTCGTACCAGGGTACGTCGCCGTAGCGGAGTACCTTCTCGTAGTAGAAATAGGCGCGGAAGAAGTAGGCCACGCCGTCGTACTTGGTGCGGACGGCTTCGTCGGTGCAGTTATGCGAATTCGCCAGATAGTAGTTGATTTTGCGCAGGGCGGTCCAGGTCCAACCTTTTTCGTTGGAGGCCATGCGGGTTCCCGATATTACGTCGCCCATGCTCTTGTCGACCATATCGTCGGCATTGAGGCCGGCGGCGTTGTCGGGTGATTCGAGCATCGTATAGAACTGGTTGGTCCACAGCCGCAGATCGGTTTCCGTCTTGAAGAAGGTCTGCGGAGTGACCGTATCTTCGGGAATAAGGGTCAGGTCGCAGCTGGAACATGCGGCGCCCAGCAGGATCGTTGCCAATATTTTTTGCAGTGTTTTCATCTGTCGTTTTCTTTATGCGTTAGAAGCTGATGTCGACGCCTATGGAAAGCGTTTTGGGATAGGCGTATCCTGTTCCGGAGTTGGCCTTGTTCGTACCGCTCGATCCGGCCAGCTCGGGATCGATGGTCTTGTTGTGTTTTTTCAGCGGCGACCAATAGCAGAGGTTTTCACCCGAAAAATAGATGCGGGCGCGGCTGATACCGATTTTGCGAGTGAGATTCTCGGGTACGGTATAGCCAATCGTGAGATTTTTCAGACGCAGATAGGCGAGATTTTGAAGATAGCGGTCGTTTTTCTCGCCCAACGCACCGCCGGAGTAGGCATTGTAGCCGCGCGGACGGGGGAAGTAGGCATTGCGATTATCCTCCGACCAGCAGTTCGAATAAAAGTCCTTGTGGATGAACGAAGTGGGCGGAAAGGCATAGGGGCCCCAGAAGTCGAAGGAGGCTTGGTTGGCAGCCGGATACCAGTCGCGACGTCCGATGCCCTGGAAGAAGGCCGATATGTCGAATCCCATCCAGTTGAAACCCAGCCGGAACGAGTAGTTGTAACGGGGCAGCGAGTTGCCGATGATGCGTTTGTCGCCCGGATCGTCCACGGTGCCCGAACCTTCGGAGATGATGTTGTTGCCGTCGAGGTCGGCGAAACGGACATCGCCCGCGCGCAGACGGTTGCCGGCAGGCCCTTTGTTCTGATAGACGCGGTTATTGACCGCCTTGTCGTCGATCGAGGCCTGGTATTCGGCGGCTTCGCGGTCGGTTTTGAACAGACCTTCGACGTGGTATCCCCAGATTTCGCCCAGCGTTTGACCTTCATAGCGGTCGGAGATCACCCGATCAGGATTGTGGTATTTGGTGATTTTGGTAATGTAGTCACCCACGGAAGCCGATACGTGGTACGAGAAGGGTTTCCCCGCCAGTTGGAATTCGTCTTGCCAACTCAGCGAGATCTCCCAGCCCTTTGTGCGCAAGTCGGCGCAGTTGGCTTTCGGGGTATTGGCGCCGAAGACGCTGGGCAGCGTGAGCGAAGTGGTGAGCATGTCCTTCGTATCGCGGATATAATAGTCTCCGGTGAAATTGAGACGATTGTTCAGAAGGCCTACGTCGAGTCCGACGTCGTAGGTGGTTACGGTTTCCCACGTCAGACCCGACGAGAGCGGATCCGTGACGTTGGCATAAAAGGCTTTTTCCTGTCCGTCGAAGGTATAGTTCATCTGATTGTCGGTGCTGATCTGCTCGATGTAGGCATAGTTGGATACCTGCTGATTGCCCAGACTGCCTACCGAAAGACGCAATTTGAGGTTGTCGACGATGTCCCGTGCCGGGGTGAAGAACGACTCCTCGCTGGGGAAGAATCCCCAGCGATGGTCGGACTCGAAGCGCGACGAACCGTCGCCGCGGGCGCTCGCCTCGAAAATGTAGCGGCCCTTGTAGTCGTAATTCACACGTCCGAAGAATCCCAGCGTACGGTAGGCCGTGATCGATTGCGAGAGGGTGATGGGGCCCGTCGCTACCGTGAAGGAGTCGATGTCGTCGCTCGACAGGTCGGTCTGTTTTGCGTCGAGCGAGGTTGAGCGGTAGTCTTCGTATTGGCCTCCGGCTGTGATTTTCAGATTGTGGCCGCCCCACGAATTCTCGTAAGTTCCGTAGATGTTGACGTTATGTCCTTTGTAGGTTTGGTGTATCTCGCGGTAGGAATTTTCGACCGATCCCGACGTGAACGTCTCCACGACGCCCTGCTGGCGCGAATATTCGAACGTGTTGTTGCGGTATTTGAAGAGATTGTCCCGCTGACGGTAGTCGTAGACCGCTGTGAGGACGAGTTTTTTGAAGAGCGTGACGTCGAACTGGTTCGAGAAGGTGAGGTAGCGTTTCTCGCGCGTGTTTTTCGAACGGTCGGCGGTCATCTGTCCTCCGCGGCCGGCTCCGATCGGGGAGTTCTTGCCCAGTTGGTTGACGTATTGTACGATCGTGCCGTCGGGGTTGTAGGGAAGGAATGCGGCGCAGATGTTCGATTGCAGGGCGTTGATCGTGCCTTCGTAGTCCTGATGGCCGCCGTACTTGTAGTCCGTGGTGTCGAAGCTGGTGTTGTTCGAGTATTTCAGCCACGGAGCTATCCGGGCCGATACCTTGGTGCGGAAGGCATAGTCGTTGAACTTGTCCTTGTTGATGTTGAACATGCCGTACTGTTGGTAGAAACGGCCGCTTGCGTAGTAGGATACTTTGTCCGTACTGCCCGAGAGCGAGAGGTTGTGTTCCTGCTGCGACCGCACGCGGTTGTAGAAATAGCCGTACCAGTCGAAGTTGCCGTAGTAATAGTACTTGCCGTCGTTGCCGACTTCGACCCATGGACGATCGGGGTGCGGCGTACGGTCGTTGCGACGCTCGTAGAGTTTTTGCAGACCTCCGTTCTCTTCGGTGTAGCGGAAAATGTCCATCGTGCCGTCCGACGAGTCGTTCATGAACTGGTTGACGATACGCACGTGGTCGTAACCCGTATCGATAAAGTCGGTCGAAGTGGTGTTCTTGGCCCAGCCGAAGCGCCCGTTGTAGGTGACATGGGCCCGTTGGCCTTTCTTGCCCGCTTTGGTCGTGATGAGCACTACGCCGGCCGAAGCCTTGGCGCCGTAGATGGCGCATGACGAGGCGTCTTTGAGCACGGATACGGATTCGATGTCGTTGGGGTTGATCTGACTGAGACTCACCTCCACGCCGTCGGCCAGTACGAGCGGCGAACCGCTATTGAGGGAAATCGAACCGCGGATATTGATCGAATAGGAGGATTCGGGCGATCCGGTTCCGAAGGTGATGTTCACGGAAGGGTCGGCGCCTTGCAGCGCATTGGCTGCCGAGACGACCGGACGGGCATTGAGGTCTTTGCCGCTGATAGTCGCCACGGCTCCGGACAGGTTGGCTCTGCGCTGTGTACCGTAGCCGACGACTACGACTTCGTCCATCAGGTTGTCAGACTCTTTCAGGACGATGTTGAGCGGAAGATTCCTCCCCCCCCCTTGCTCGATTGTTGCGGTTTGTGTGATGTAACCCAGATAGGAGATGTTGAGTTGGGCGGGAAAGGTCACCTCCGTCAATTCGAAAGTCCCGTCAGTGTGCCTTTTTGGGATCCTTCGATCGTGACCGTCGCAGCGATAATCGGCTGTCCTTTGGTGTCGGTCACTCGGCCGTATACGGAGTCGTCCGGGGCGGTCGGCGTTTCGGCCATGGGCGCGGATTGCCGCTTGGTGACGATGATGCGGTTTCCGTTGATCGTGCAATTGACTTCCTGCCCCGCGAATACCTGATCAAGAGTTTCGCGGATGGTGGCGTTTTGGGCCGAAACGGATATGCGTTTGTTCAGATCTACCTCGTCCGAACTGACGAGAATAGAGTAGTTTTCGGTACGGTTCAGCGAGGTCACGGCCTCCTGAACGGTTACGTTCTTCAATTCGAGATTGATTCTCTTTGTTTGAGCAAAACCCGTGGCAGGGCTGAGCAACAAACAGAGAATAACTACATAGAGGAAATTCGTGGAGCGAAATCCTCGACGATTGCAGTCTTTTCCCATGATTAGGCTGGTTTAAGGTTCAAATTTAAGGCAGGGATGCCGGGGTCGGCGGCATCCGGACGAATAACGGAAAAGGATCAGGAAAAAGCGGAAGGTAGTGATAGTCAGTTTTTCATAGGCGTTCGGTTTGGGTTGTCGGCAGGATTCGGGTTTGTCATTTCAACGAAAGGTAGACGACTCCGTCGCGACGGGAAATCTTCATCTTGCGGTCGGAATTGATCGCCGAGAGAATTTGATCCAGCGTTTCGTTATTGGTGAAATAGGCGAAATAACGTGTCTGAGCGAGCGCCTCGTCGAGAATGACGATGCGGGTGCCGAACAGTCGTTCGAGGTCTAACGCGATGTCATGCATACGCAGATTGAAGAAGTGGATGGCCCTGTTGTCCGCGAACGATTTGAAATGTTCGGGTTGGAACGTCGAGAGGTTGATGTCGTTCGAGACGCGGTCGTAGAGTACGAGATCGCCCGGCTCCATCCGCAATTGCTGTTTGCGGGTATCGGTGTCGATGTCGAACTGGACCGCCCCGTCGACCAGCAACAGCTCGATGCAGTCGGTGTTCGTATAGGACTTGAAGTTGAATTTGGTGCCCAGAACGCGAATGCCGACGTCGCCCGAACGAATGATGAAGGGTTTGTGGGGATCTTTCGCCACATCGGCGAATATCTCGCCATCGACGAAGATGCGACGCTCCTTGCCGGTAAAGGCCGACGGATAGGTAATGCGGCTGCCGGAGTTGAGGTGCAAGTGCGTGCCGTCGGGAAGGGTCAGAGAGGCGATTTCTCCGTAGGGTACCTGCTTCTCGAACCACTCTACTTCCGGCTGACGGGTGGCGTAGAGCAGGCAGACTGCGCACAAGAGCGGAACGATGAGGATTGCAGCGATTCGTTGGCTCCATGCGGCGATACGCGAGCGGCAGGCGGTCGTGTTTCGTGCTTCTGCGGTAATGCCGAGCCGGCTGGCGACCTGTTGGAAGGCGGCCACGGCTGCCGCTTCGTCGTCGACGTGCAGCTTGTCGAAAAGCTCTTCCAGTTGTGCTTCGGTATCCGGATTGTATCCGTTCTCGGCGAGCCACATTTGCACTTCGAGCTGTTCTTGTGCGGAGAGTTTGTTTTCGAAATATTCGTTTAGTTTGGTCATGACCCTTTTCCCTTGTTATTCGCCGGACGCGTGCCTCTTCCGGACGTCCTGCTATAATAAGAACAACCGAACGCTCCCGATTGCGTAATCGGAATGGCGAAAAAAAATGAAAAAACGAAGGAAGGAGGGGGAGAATCAGCAGATGGAGTTGTGAAGATCTTTCAGAGCCAGTTCGATGTGTTTGTCGACGCTGCGCACCGAGAGACCCAGCCGTTCGGCGATCTCGCGGTTAGAGAGATGTTCGCAGCGGCTCATGCGGAAGATCAATTGCCGTTGGGGCGGCATTTTTGAGATGTTCTGGATGAGCAGCTCGTTCAGTTCGGCATAGTTGTATTGCTCTTCGATCGAATAGCCTCGATCTTCGATATCGCGGTCGTTGAGCTGGGGCAGCAGGGAGAGCATGGTCGTACGCTTGGCCTTGAAAATGTTGAATATTTCATGTTTGGCCAATACGAATAGGTAGTTTTTGAGCGATTGCGTACTGTCGAGCTTTTCGCGGTGAATCCAAAGTTTCATGAAGATATTCTGGGCGATATCCTCGGCCATGTGGTTATCTTTGAGCATACCGTGTATGAAACGCAACAATGTGGGGTAGTAGCGTACGAAGAGTTGCTCGTAGGCTCCCTTGTCGCCCTTTTTGACTGCGGAGATCAGGGAGCTGTCGCTTTGCTGTCTACCAAAGGTGAATTTCATGAAGTCCTGTGTTTTTTCGCTCGGCCTTGATACGACTCGCTATTCAAAGATAGAAAGTTTTTTAGTGATAGAAAAATATTTCCGGAGATAAAATTGCGAAGGAGCTTCTCCGGCACCTCTCGGAGTGCGGGAAAAACGGAAAAGCAGCGGCCGCCGACGCTGCTCGTGCAGGTCGACGGCCGTCTGCCGTGAAGAGAGAGGTGACCGGAGTTTATTCGGCCTTGGTGATCTTGATGTTGTCCAGGAACCAGCGATTCGCTGTTTTAGCAGGCCATTGCGTTTGCTTGATGGTGATTTTCGTATTCTTGTCGATCGTGATGCCCGCCAGATCGATCTCAGCCTTGATCCATTCGAGCTTATGACCGCTTTCCCAGCCGTGGGTGGGAATTTCGAATTGCTGTTGGTCGCTGCCGTTCTGCACGATAACGATCAGATTGACCGGATCGATCTTGCCGCTACCTTGTCGCATCGGACACCAGTCGAACGAGAAGGTTGTCTTTTCCCCTTCTGGAACGCCTTCGATATTCGACAAAACGATACCGGCCTGATAAGCGGTTTTGCCGAATTTGAGATAGTTCTTCTGAAGATAGATACATTCGTCTTCGTCCTTGCTTGGATCCCATACGCGCAGGAACTCGTACCCTTTGGCTTCGAGCGCCTGCAAAGTCGATACTCCGTCAACCATCGAGGTCGGAAGCTGCGGACAGTAGGCATCGAGGTCGTCTTTCTCCACCGTTTGACCGGCCTGTTTGCCCTTATTGTCGCCTGCGATAGCCCAGGGTTCGAGCCACTCGAAATCTTCGGTCCAATAGACGGTTTCGACTGCGCCCTTGTCCACGATCGTAGTCACTATGATCCGGTGTACGGGCTCGGCCAGACCGGCGTAGTAACCCGATACGGTGATATTGTGGCCGTTCAGTTTGGCCAGACCCATCTCTTCGGGAATATCCAGGGCACTCACCGAATACTTGGCGTCGTCGGCGACGGAGACGGTGCTGCCGTTGAAGAAGCCGGTCACGGTGACGTAGCTGCGTTCGGCCGAGGCGTAGGTGGCGATCTGTTCGGTCGGGGTGGGGTAGGTCACCGTCGCGCCGGACGACAGGACTTCTACCTTGTCGCCCTCCCTGTTCGGATCGTCGGATTTTTCCGCGCAGGAGATGATCGGAAGTTTGGCGCCGTCGCTCGACTTGGTGCCCCAGACGCAGACTTTGTCGCCCACTGCCACCTTCTCGGTGTCTTCGACGAAAATGGCTCCCGACTGCTGATCGTCGCTGATGATGAATCCCTTGTTCGTCACGGCCATTACGAGCGCCGAAGGAATCTTCACGGCGGCCTCGTCGTCCAGTGCGATCACGTCGCCGATCTTCTGATATTCGGGAATGTCGCGGAATTTGTTGCCGACCTGCGAGACGAGCACCTCGGCACGGCTGGCGAGCGTCCGTCCCTTGAAAACGAGTTTCGCCTTGCGGGGATTGTCCATTGCGCCGTCGCGCATGTTCTCGGAGACCGAAACCGTGACGTCCATGACGCCGGTTCCTTCGGTGGGGGTGACGGTCACCCAATCGGGGATCTCCGTCACCCAGTCGGCGTCGGCGTAGACCGTGATGATCTTCTCCGACGTGTCCTGTGCCTCGAACGTCAGCGAACTGACACTGGCCAGCACCGCATCCGAGAGTCTCTTGTCGTCATCGTCGTCGCAGCTCCACAGCGTGCCTGCGGATGCCGCCAGCAGCGAGGCTGCACAAAAATATTTCAGGAATTTCATAGTTTTGCGTTTTTGGTGATTATCGTCTTAGAAACCGAGACCGTCGTTCCAGCCGGGGTTCTGCGTGAGGTTCTTGTTGAGCGAACGTTCGCCGCTGGGGATCGGATAGAGATAGTCCCTTCCCTCGTTGAATTTGGTACGCTCGACATCCTTATGGAAGGCCATGTATCCCTTGGTGTCCTCCGAAAGGAAGATATCCGTGCCCAGTTCGTAGACATAGACGCCTTCGTCGGCCGAGGGTTTGGCCGACCCTTTGGCGTAGAGGATCAGGTCGGCCTTGCCGTCGCCCGTAAGGTCGTACTCGCCCGGGCCGGGGAAATACATGCCGGTGATCGCCTGATCGATGCAGGTACCGGCCTTCCAGCGGACGAGATCTTCGAAACGATGTCCCTCTTGCAGCAGCTCGATCGTACGCTCGCGGCGGATTTCGAGAATCACGCCCGCATTGGCCCCCGTCACGTTGGGATAACCGTATTCTTCCGAAGAAAGATACCAGTCGGGTTTGGCGTTGGCCTTGGCCATATCGAGGGGCGGCATGCCGACGCGGTCTCTAAGTTTGTTGATGGAGATCGTGAGGTCGTCCTGCGTGAGCGTGCCCAGTTCGGCCTTGGCTTCGGCATAGATCAACAGCACTTCGCCGAAGCGGTAGACGGGCATATCGCAGTCCGAAGAGTCCACACGGTCGTTGTTGTTGCTGTTGGACGTGGGGGCCTGTACGAACTTGACGGGCTGGTAGCCGGTGACGGTAGTTTCGAACATCGGCCCTTCGACTTCGGTCTGTCCGATTCGCGTGTAGCCCGGAGTGCGGATGCTCTGCGCCAGACGCGGGTCGCGGCCGTCCGTCTCTTCGATGAACTGCATCTCCTGCCAGCCGGGTTTGTCGGTGAAGGCCGTGCCGTTGTCCATCAGATAGGTATTGATGAACTTGCGGGTGAGGCCCGGCCGTCCCTGCGTCGGCAGCAGCGTATAGGCCGATGCGTTGTGGCGCGCGCCGATCGCGTAGTCGAACTTGATAGCCAGAATGTACTCTTCGGGACTGGCGTCCTTCTGGGCGAAGAGCGTCAGGTAGTCCTTTTCGGGGTGTCCGGTCTGATAGAGCTTGTAGGGGCCCTTTTCGATGATTTCGAGGGCGGCCTTGGCAGCCAGATCGAGGTAGAAGTTCGCATCGTGGCCGTCGAGGTTGAGGTTGTGGTATTTGCGGTAGGTTCCCTCGTAGAGGCAGAACTGCGCTTTGAGCGCCAGTGCCGCCCACTTGTTGACGTGGTACGGGTCGGCAGCCGATTCGGTCAGGCCGCCGCTGTTGATGGCGTAGTCGATGTCTTCGAGCATCTTGGTCAGGATCAGTTCGCGCGAGTCGCGGGGCTTGTAGAGCAACTCGTCGGCTGAACCGAGCTGGATGTCGTACCAGGGTACGTCGCCGAAACGCTTTACCTTTTCGAAATAGAAAAAGGCGCGGAAGAAGCGCGTCACGGCGGTGTACTTGGTGACGGCCTCCTTGTCTTCGCACATGTCGGCGTATTCCAACAAGGTGTTCATGCGGCGCAGATCCGTCCACGACCATCCTCCGCCCGATTCGGGCACGGTGCGATGACTGCCGCCGAAGAGAATGGCGGAGAGGGTGTTCTGGACGAGCAGATCGCTCTGTTCGTCGAAGGGTTCCTTGTCCAGCAGGTTGTTGTAGAACGGGTTGGAGAACAGTTCGAGATCATTGGCGGTCTTGAAGTAGTCGAACTGCGTGACGCGGTCTTTAGGCTCTAGATCGAGTACGTCGCAGGCCGACAATCCTACGGTCAGCGTAAGGGCCAATATGATTAATCGTTTCATTGTATTCGAAATTTAGAATTAGAAAGTGACATCGATGCCGAACATGAAGGTTTTGGGCCACGGATAGTAAACGCGGTTGAACTCGGCATGGCTCGAACGGTTGATAGCGGCTTCCGGGTCGACGTATTTGGTGTTCTTTTTGAGCGGCGACCAGTAGGCGAGATTCTCGCCCGAGAAGTAGACGCGGATCTGGTCGATGCCGGCTTTTTTCGTGAGGCTCACGGGGATGGTGTAACCCACGGTCAGGTTTTTCAGGCGCAGGTAACGGATGTTTTGCAGATAGTGGTCGTTGACCTTGGCCAGATAACCGCCCGTTGCGGAGTAGGCGCGCGGACGCGGGAAATAGGCGTCGGGATTGTCTTCCGACCATACCTTGCCGTGGAAATCGATCGGCATAAAGGAGAGGTAGGAGGCGGAGTAGCAGCCCCAGAAGTTCATCGTCTGTCCGTTGGGGTACCAATAGTGGTTGCCCGTACCCTGGAAGAAGACCGAAGCGTCGAAGCCCATCCAGCGGATGCTTCCGTTAATGCCGTAGGAGAATGTCGGGCGCGAGTTGCCCAGTATCTTGCGGTCGCCCGGTTGGTCGACGGTTTTACCTCCTTCATTCCAGAAGCCGTCGCCGTTCAGATCGACGAATTTCAGGTCGCCGGCCAGCCAGCCTCCGGTCAGGCGGCCGCTGCTGTAAGTCAGGTCGACCTCTTTGGAGTAGGCCTTGGCCTCCTCGTCGGTCTTGAAGAATCCGTCGGTGACGAAGCCCCAGATTTCGCCGATCTCCATGCCCTCGTAGTAATCCTTATCGAACGATTTGTTGGGATTGTCGTATTTGGTGATGACGCTCTTGTAGTCGCTGATGTTGAATCCGACGCTGTACTCGAACGGTTTGCCTGCCAGCTGGAACTGGTCGCGCCAGTTGACGGTGAGCTCGTATCCCTTGGTGCGCAGGTCGGCTGCATTCATGTCGGGAAGGGAGGCGCCGTAGACGCCGGGCAGTGCGATGCCGTCGGTCAGCATGTCCTTCGTGTCGCGCATATAGATGTCGGCTGTCAGGTTGAACCGGTTGCCCAGCATCGATACGTCGAGACCCAGGTCCCACTGCTGGGCGGTCTCCCACGTCAGGTCGGAAGCGACCGGCGCTCCCAGCGAGGTGTATTTGCCCACGCTGCCGTCGCCGAAGGTGAAGCTGCCGAAATCGTGGCGCGTGACCAGCCGTAGGTTGGGGTAATAGGACGCTACGTTCTGGTTGCCCAGCGAACCGAACGAGGCGCGCAGTTTGAGGTTGTCGACCACGTTCTTCGCACGGCCGAAGAAGGGTTCCTCCGAGATACGCCAACCCACCGATGCCGAGGGAAACCAGCCCCAGCGGCTGTTTGAGTCGAAACGCGACGTTCCGTCGTAACGGCCGCTCACTTCGACGAGGTAGCGTCCCTTGTAGTCGTAGTTGATACGG
>ERZ773228.2784-NODE-2784-length-15371-cov-5.315356_pt1 | contig 15371 bp, 10 predicted proteins | sample MGYA00580524_ERZ773228 | MGnify/ENA primary metagenome ERZ773228 (study PRJEB29015, sample SAMEA2737768) | human gut metagenome | biome: human gut; feature: human-associated habitat; material: faeces | place: China | collected 2012 ... | reverse complement strand
AAAACCGCTTTCTGAACACCCTCGTGACAGGGGACAGAAAGCGGTTTTTCATAGTTTGGCGGAGTGCTGTGGGCAGGTAATCCGGCCCCCCCAGTTTGCCGCATTGTACCTCTGATGAGGTGGTTAAGCAAGTCCTTTATGCAAGGATAGGCGGCGCAGAATTTGCATCGCTATAGACAAAGATATACCCCAAAAGATTCTAACTGAGATTCACACTCGCCTTATCCGAAGAAATGTTCTTTTATATCTGTGACGCCGCCATCCTTGTCGCAGAACCACTCATAATTAGAGTGGCAATTTTGACAGCGAGCTATCACATCAAAGCCACCAGGCGAGTGCCGGTTGCTGGTAATACTCATAACTTCCAATGGCTTCCCACAGACCGGACAAAGCCTAATTTTTCTTGCTTGACGAGTAGCGCGCTCTTCCTGCTCTGCTTTGAGTGCATCTAAGAGACTGCGCCAGAGATTTGAATTTGGATCATATTCTGCATAGTATTCAAGCTGTCGACGAATATCATCGGTAGCCAAAACGAGAAACTTATCATCCAAAAACTGACGGTGACGCTTGATATAATCGGCGACTACTATGGGCATATATGTGTTTCTGTCCATCGCATACCGCATTGCCGATAGCAGGATCAAGCGAAAATTAGAATCGCAGATTGGGGCGAGCAGATCCTGTGGGAACAGCAGGAGCACCTTGCCGTCATTCATGCATACGCGCAGCGGTTGCTGTTCTTCCGTTACCAGATTCAATAGGCTGCTGGTTCGCTCTTTCAGTTCATCAATGGTGATCGATTCGTAGTCCTGACACGGGTTTGCTTCATAATTCATCATCTGACCTCCGATCAGCTTATCCTCGCTATGAGGTATTGGCATTGTAGCTCTGACGGAGAGGTTAAGCAACTCCTTTGTGCAGGGATAGGAGGAGCGAAATTTGTATCGCTATAGGCGAAGAATAAAAACTTCCCTTAATTCTGATAGCATCTTAAGGGGCAGCTTGTCAGAATATGGGGAAGAGGCTTGAACACGCGAAATGTAATTGACTTTAATCGTGATTTCAGAATAAATATTTTACGATTGACTCCCAAAGGACGTTGACTTTTATCATAACTGCAAATATAATATTATTGAATCGTTGTAACCGAGGTGATTGTGTGGATTACATGACTGAGCTCTCCGCTATTGCCAAAACACATGGTGGAATTATCGAGACGAAAATAGCTGCACAGAGAGGTATCTCAAAAGCAGTGCTTTACAAACTGTGCAAGGAAAATAGAATTCATCGTATCGTGAAGGGCCAATACATTCTGCCCGATGCCATACAGGACGAGCTGCTGGCCATCAGCAACCGTTCCAACAAAGTTATTTTTTCGCACGAAACGGCCCTGTACCTTCACGGTATTTCCGACCGCACACCATTTGAACATACGGTCACTGCACCGTCTGACTGTATTCCGTCTGCGGCAATCAAGTCGGAATGTAAGGTGTATTATATCAAGCCTGAATTGTTTGAACTCGGTAAAACAATGCTGAAAACACCTGCCGGAAACGAAGTCCCCACATACGACTTAGAGCGCACGATCTGCGACGTAATTCGCAGTCGCAACAAACTCGGAACAGAAACGTTTCACGCTGCCTTGAAGTTATATGCGGCCGATCCCCAAAAGGATCTAAACAAACTGAACTTTTATGCAAAACAGATGCGGGTGGCCAATGTCCTGCGCCAGTATTTGGAGGTGCTTCTATGAGTAATGCAATGAGCTTGAAAGCGAAAATCCGAAACATTGCAAAAAAGAAGAATATTCCTGCACAGGTCATTTTGCAGAACTATATGTTCGAGCGCCTGTTAGTGCGCCTGTCTGTCTCTGATTACAGGGAAAAGTTCGTGTTGAAGGGCGGTATGCTGGTGGCTGCCATCGTCGGGCTGGATAATCGCGCTACAATGGATCTGGATACCACTCTGAAAAACCTGCCTCTCACACCGGATGCCATCCACAGCGCACTGGAGCAGATCTGCGCAATTCGCTTTGACGATGGTGTCTCTTTTGAGATCGGAACCATTTCACCCATCCGCGAAGATGACATATACGGCGGATACCGGGTTATGTTGAACGCATGGTTTGACACAATTGTTACTCCGCTGAGTATCGATGTGTCCACTGGCGATGCCATCACGCCTCATGCAGTACAGTACGACTTCTCTGAGATTTTCGATGACGAAAAAACCTACGAGCTGTGGGCATATAACATCGAAACTGTCATGGCGGAAAAAGTGGAGACCATCTTGCGGCGCAGCGTGTTCAACACCCGTCCCAGAGATTTTTATGATGCCTATATATTGGCTACAACGCAGAAATTTGATCAAGCAGTATTTGAAAATGCACTACAGGCAACAGCCAATCACCGTGATACGGCTCGACAGATCGAGGATGTTCCCGGCATTCTTCAGAATATCGAAGAAAGCCCAGAGCTCAAGACAATGTGGGAAAGGTACCGCAAACAATTCACCTATGCAGCGGGTATTGAATACGAGCAGATTATAAATGTGCTGAAAACGCTGCTGGGAATAAATGCGATTGCCAAGAGAGAAGCGCCTGTTACAGATAAATGATTCAAATCTGACGGTAGATGTAGGAATGTGGAGATCTAAGGCTGAGTCCCGTTTTTCGTACAGTTTATAGAAATTAGAGGTAGTCTTGCGCCTCGATGGGGTGATGAAATGCTGATTATAGATAACATAAACAAAACAGTTAAAGAAGACTTGCAAGCAGGTATTCAAAAGGGCAGCAAGATGTCTGTTGCGGCGGCCTGCTTCTCAATCTATGCGTATCAGGAACTCAAAAAGCAACTGGAAGGCATAGAGGAACTGCGTTTCATTTTCACCTCTCCGACCTTTATCACTGAGAAAGCCTCCAAAGCGCAACGGGAGTTCTATATCCCTCGCATTTCCAGAGAGCGCAGTCTGTATGGTACGGAGTTTGAAGTAAAACTCCGTAATGAACTGACGCAGAAAGCGATTGCGAAAGAGTGTGCAGACTGGATTCGGCACAAGGTGGTTTTCAAATCGAACGTCACCCAGGAGCAGATGATGGGTTTTATGACGGTTGATGAAAGCACCTATATGCCTATTAACGGGTTTACCACAGTCGATCTCGGCTGTGAGCGCGGCAACAACGCCTATTATCCGGTGCAGAAGACAGAGAGTTTTGAAAACGCCAACTACTTCCTCAAGCTCTTCGAACAGCTCTGGAATGACAAGAAGAAGTTACAGGAAGTCACTGACGTCGTAATCGAGAATATTTCCGCTGCATATCGTGAGAACGCCCCTGAATACATCTACTTTGTTGCGCTCTATAACATTTTCAAGGAGTTTCTTGATGACATTTCCGAAGACGAATTGCCGAATGAGGCAACAGGTTTCAAGGAAAGCAAAATCTGGGGAATGCTTTATAACTTCCAGCGCGATGCAGTTCTTGCCATCATCAGTAAACTTGAGAAATTTAACGGCTGCATTCTGGCAGATAGCGTAGGTCTTGGTAAAACTTTCACTGCGCTTGCCGTCATCAAGTATTACGAGAACCGCAACAAATCTGTGCTTGTTCTCTGCCCCAAAAAACTTTCTGAGAACTGGAATACATACAAGGGCAACTATGTCAACAATCCCATTGCCACAGACCGCCTGCGCTATGATGTGCTCTATCATACGGACCTTTCCCGTGAGCATGGACAGTCGAATGGCATTGATCTTGACCGTCTAAATTGGGGCAACTATGACCTTGTTGTCATTGATGAGAGCCACAACTTCCGCAATGGCGGGGAGGTGTCCGGCGAGGACGCAAAGGAAAACCGGTATTTGAAACTGCTCAATAAAGTCGTTCGCGCTGGTGTGAAAACAAAGGTGCTGATGCTCTCGGCAACACCTGTCAACAACAAGTTTATCGACCTTAAAAATCAGCTCGCACTCGCCTATGAAGGTGATGCTTCGCAGATGAACAAAAAGCTCGACACGACCAAAAGTATTGATGAAATTTTCCGTCAGGCGCAGAAATCTTTCAATACATGGAGCAAGCTCCCTGCTGACGAACGAACGACGGACGAGCTTTTACGGACACTTGATTTTGATTTCTTTGAACTGCTGGACAGTGTAACGATTGCGCGGTCAAGAAAGCATATCGAAAAATATTACAACACTTCCGACATCGGTAAATTTCCGGAGCGTCTGCCGCCGATTTCTCTGCGCCCTTGTCTGACAGACATGAGCGACGCTATCAACTATAACGATATTTATAATTTGCTCGTGTCGTTGAGTCTGACAATCTATACGCCGTCGAATTATATCATGCCATCAAAGCTGGCAAAGTACATTGACCTGACACACCACAAAGGAAGCAGTCTGACTCAGCAGGGGCGTGAAGAAGGTATACGCCGCCTCATGAGCATCAATCTGCTCAAGCGTCTGGAAAGCTCGGTTGCTTCTTTCCGCTTGACGATTGACCGCATCAAAAAGCTGATTGAAGATACCATTGAAACGATCAAAAGCTATCAGTCCGGGGGTTGCGTCCTGAATCTAACTGAGATTTCCGACGCAGAAGATTTTGATTACGATGACCAGAACACCGACTTCTTCTCCGTCGGCAAGAAAGTCAAAATTGATCTTGCTGATATGGATTATGTTTCATGGCTGCTCGAACTGGAAAAGGACGCGGAGAATCTGGAACTCCTGTCCCTCATGATTGCCGACATCACGCCGGAGCATGACACAAAGCTGCAAACGCTGTTTGACTTGATCCGCAAGAAAATTGAGCAGCCAATCAATCCCGGTAATAAGAAGATCATTATCTTCACTGCATTCTCTGATACCGCCGATTACCTCTTTGCAAACGTCAGTAAATTCGCAAAAGAGAACTTCGGACTGGAAACGGCAGAGATTACCGGATCGGTTGACGGAAGAACAACCATTCCGAAGCTCCGAGCCGATCTCAACACGGTGCTGACCTGCTTCTCGCCGGTTTCTAAGGGCAAAGCTGTACTCCTGCCCGGAAGCACCGACAAGCTTGATATTCTGATTGCAACTGACTGTATTTCCGAAGGTCAGAACTTGCAGGACTGCGACTACCTCATCAACTACGACATTCATTGGAACCCTGTTCGCATTATCCAGCGGTTCGGACGAATTGACCGTATCGGCAGTAAAAACGACCATATCCAGCTTGTAAACTTCTGGCCGGATATGGACCTCGACGAGTATATCAACCTGAAAAGCCGCGTGGAGACCCGCATGAAGATTTCGGTCATGACCTCCACCGGTGACGACGACCTGATCAATGCCGAGGAAAAAGGCGACCTTGAATATCGTCGTGCGCAGCTCAAGCGGCTGCAAGAAGAAGTTGTGGACATTGAGGATATGACGAGCGGTATTTCTATCATGGATTTGGGACTCAACGAGTTCCGGCTTGATCTGCTCGAATACATGAAACGGCATGAGGACATTGAAACCGCGCCGAAGGGACTGCACACCGTTGTTGCGCAGACAGAAGATTCTCCTGCCGGTGTGATTTTCGTCCTTCGGAACATCAACAACAGTGTAAACATTGATAATCGAAACCGTATTCACCCCTTCTACATGGTCTACATTAGTGAAGAAGGTGAAATCGCCTGCGATTATCTCAATCCGAAGAGATTGCTCGACACCATGCGTCTGCTCTGCCGTGGCAAGGGTGAGCCTTGTGCAGAGCTTTGCAAACGATTCAATGACGAAACAGACGACGGACGCAAAATGGGTGAAATCTCTGAGCTGCTGAGCAAGGCGATCAATTCCATTATTGACGCAAAGGAAGAAAACGATATTGACAGTCTGTTCAAGAGCGGCGGAACAACTGCGCTGCTCAGTGCGGTTTCGGGACTCGATGATTTTGAGCTGATTTGCTTCTTGGTTGTGAAATAGCAATCTATCATTGAAAAAGATAGACTTAATTTCGGAAGATGCTCTGGGAGGATTACAACATGTCTAAATTGAATGTTGATCAGAAAACGATAAAAGATTTATTTCAGGATAAAAAAGCTGACTTTCTGATTCCGGACTATCAGCGCCCTTATGCGTGGGGAGAAACAGAATGCCAAACTCTATGGGATGATATTTTTTCATTCGCAATTCCTGACGAGGGCCGGGTAGAATTTGACAGCAATAGCGAATACTTCCTTGGTCCAATTGTTACCTTCAGAAATACAAATTTCAAAATGGAAGTCATTGACGGACAGCAACGGCTTACCACACTAATGCTCCTTCTAAGGGCCTTTTATACGAAGTTTGGTCATATGCAGGACAAGGCTTCCGTCGCAACTAAGCAAAATATCGAAAAATGCATATGGAAAACGGATGAGTTTGGCGAGCCGGATATGGCAACGCTAAAGATAGATTCTGAGGTGGCAACAGACAAAGATAAGAATGAATTTCTTGATATTCTTCGGACAGGTACGGTGAAACCTGAACAAAAAAGTCATTATGCAAATAATTTCAAGTTTTTCCAAGGCTGCATTGATTCCTTCTTGGCAAAATATCCAACATACTTCGCTTATCTCCCAACCAGAATTATGAATAACTGTATTTTGCTGCCAATTGAGGCTGAATCGCAAGATACCGCACTGCGTATTTTTTCAACCTTAAATGATCGCGGTATGCCACTTTCTGATTCCGACATTTTTAAGGCGCAGTTTTATAAATTCTATACCGGCAAGGGGGAAAAAGATGCCTTTATTAAGCGATGGAAGGAACTTGAGGAACTTACTGAAAAAATATTCCATCCGATAAATGGTACGCCAATGGATGAGTTGTTTACCCGCTATATGTACTTTGTTCGTGCCAAAATGGGAATCAAGTCGTCTACAACGGAAGCGTTGCGCAAGTTTTATGAGAAAGACAATTATGCGCTTTTAAAGAAAGACAGTACATTCAACGATATGATTACCCTTGCTCACTTCTGGGAGGATGTTTCCAACCAGGATAGGGATCGGTTCTCCCCGCGGATTTTGCACAGATTATTTGTGCTAAACTATGCGCCAAATGGTATGTGGACGTATTTTGTATCCGTTTATTTTATGAAAAACAAAGATGCCAATGGCATGCTTGACGACGACGCATTTTACCAGTTTCTCAATAGAATTACAGGATTTATCTGGACTTATGCGGTTACTAATCCCGGAGTAAACGCACTTCGTACTCCTGTGTATGCTGAAATGGTCAATATCGTCAATAATCGGCCAGTATCTTTTGACGGTTTCAAATTTGAACCGGCAACCGTAAAAAGCATGTTTGCAAACTTCACATTTAGCAATACTCGTCCAATCACAAAGTCTATGCTTGCATGGTGGACTTTCCAAGATGATCTACAGGAATTGATTTCTCTGGAAACAGTTTTGGAAATTGAACACATATATGCTCGCAATCGCTTTGACAAAGACAAATCGCTGTCAGATGTAAAGAATTTGGAGGCGATCGGTAATAAGGCTCTCCTTGAAAAACGAATCAACATTCGTGCTGCCGATTATCGGTTTTCTGATAAGATTAAATACTATCAAGGATTTACAAATAGTCGAAACCAGAAAAAAGAAGGCACAAAGAATCATGAGCTGATTAATCTGGCCACAGCGGCGGATTTTACAGAGGATGATATCCGCAATCGCACGAGTCAGATTATGACTGCATTTTTGACTTTCCTATCAGAAAACAGCCTTACGAAATAGGTAAATAGGAATTACTGGGGAAAGAGGACTTGAGTATGCTTGGCTTCCCTGTATCAACGGAGTTCAACAAAAGAATCCCGAAGCAGAAATTCTATGAAAACCTCGATGTTTCTCCTGCCTTACACCGTATATTTGTTGATCAGATCAAGTTGGTCTACTGGCGAAACAAGCTGGCAGCGTCTACGCTGAACATCGCGGCTGGTGAAACCGTGACCGAGATTGAGGTGTTCGAGGTGCGGCTGAATGATCCGCAGCTTGACGAAGCAGTGCTAAAGCAAATCGACAAAGAGATCCCGTACCACATTCTCTTTATTCTGACCTGTGATGGCAAGGCTCAGGCGTGGATCGGCTACAAGGAGGCTGCCGCATCCGGCAGCAACGCCTTCAAGGTCAGTCGCTATTATCACACGGACTGGATGCCGGAAGACGAACTGCATCTCAGCATCGACGGCTTGAATATGGATGCCGTCTATGAAAGCCTCGTTCGTCAAATCGCCGGGGACAAGCTGCAAACAGATTCCGGCGAGAGCCTGAAAGAATCTGTTGAGCGGGATGAAAAGAAGAAGCAGCTCGAAAAGCAGATCGCCGCGCTGGAAAACAAAATGCGGCGGGAGAAGCAGCTAAATCGGCGGATGGAAATGAACGCGGAGTTAAAACAATTACAAAGAGAATGGAGGAAATGAAGTGATTCAAGAATATCTTTTTATGTCTGACCAATACAAAGCTGATTTGGAGAACCTGAGCATTTCCCCAAAGGTTACTAAAGAGATTACAACGATTGAGAATAGTAAATGCTGGACTCTGTTGATAAGTGTTCCTGGCGAAAGTATGGAAGCGGCAAAAATTCTTGACCCGCTCAACAGGAAAGTGTGCGAAAATTACAGACCTACAGTTCTCGCAAACGAATGCTCCGCTTATTTTAACAAAGCATTGTATCCAATAGTAAATGAATTCGAACGAAAACTGCGAAAGCTTCTGTATCTTGCAAGTTCACTTCATGGCGATGAAAATTCTCAAAAAGTAATTGTGGGATTGGAAGAACAGGAGCTTGGGAACATTTTTGAAACGCTCTTTTCGGATGCGGCATTTGTCAAAAAGGCAAAAGAAACGATTAACAAAACATTGTCATGGCAGTTTACGCGAGCTGAACTGCTGGATGCTATCAACAAATTAGATGAAAATAGATTGTGGACGCTTCTTCTGGGAGATGACTGCGTAGAGACACTTTGCAGCTCATTTTCCGAAATTCGCAACTACAGAAACGATGTAATGCATGCTCACAATATAGACTATGAGCAATTCAACAAGGCACACAAGCTTTTTAAGAAAGTGAATACAGAACTGGATTCAGCCATTGGAAAACTAATTGGTGCGAAAGAAACAAACACCGAAGTTACATCCACAGATTTTAATAACACACTAAGTTCAGCTTTGGCAGCTTTACATTCTCCGATTGACACAAGCAGCTTGCTTGCTGCATCTGAGGCATTGAAGGGGATTGTATCAAACCAGCCTATTATTAACCCGGAAGTGTCAAAATCCTTGTCTCAGATTGGACGGCTTGCGATGGGTGAATACACTTTGAAGCCCGAAGTGACAGCTGCTATTGCCAATCTGAGCAAGATTGCCGCAGTGCAGAGTGATATGGCTCCAGCAATGAGAGCCATAAACGACATTACAAAACAGATTGCATCATACAAAATCGAAATCCCCCCTGCCGTAACAGAATTACAGCAAAGGCTATCTGAAATAGAGTTTGGACTATTGTCAAATGGTAGTGACGCCCAGCAAGATAATGAGGAGGATAAACCGAATGGATAAGCTACGCATGGAATCGCCGGACATAACGGCGCAGAACATAGACCGCATTGCTGCCCTGTTTCCGAACTGCGTCACGGAGATGCTGGACGAGGAACACAGCACGCCGGAGAAGAAGGTGTACAAGCGGGCGGTCAATTTTGAACTGCTGAAACAGATGCTCTCGCCGGACGTGGTGGACGGAGACGAGGCATACGAGTTCACATGGGTCGGCAAGAAGGCGGCAATCGTGGAAGCCAACAAGCCAATCCGTAAGACCCTGCGCCCCTGCATGGCGGAGAGCAAGGACTGGGATACCACCGAAAACCTCTACATCGAGGGCGATAATCTGGAAGTCCTCAAGCTCTTGCAGGAAAGCTATCTCGGCAAAGTCAAGATGATCTATATTGACCCGCCGTACAACACTGGAAATGACTTCCTTTATCGCGACGATTTTGCTATGTCCTCAGAGGAGTATTCCGAAGAAAGCGGAGCAACAGATGACACTGGGAATAGAATGTTCAAGAATACAGATACCAACGGCAGATTTCATTCGGACTGGTGCTCAATGATTTACTCTCGATTGCTGCTTTCGAGAAACCTCCTGACTCCTGATGGTGTTATTTTCATCAGCATTGATGAAAATGAGGTAAACACTCTTAAAGCGATTTGTGATGAAGTGTTCGGTGCGAGCAATTTTATCGCAGAGCTTATTTGGTCTGCTGGCAGGAAAAATGACTCCAAGTACATTTCGGTCTCACATGAGTACATCCTGTGCTATTTCAAGGACGCACTATGGGTGAAGGATCATAAAATCCTGTGGCGGGAAAAGAAACAGGGGCTTTCTGACATTTATGCTGAATATGAACGTTTGAAAAAAGTATATGGGGAAGACTGCAATTCGATAGAAAAAGAGTTAAAAGGTTGGTATAAATCCCTGCCAGATGGTCACCCAGCAAAAGATCATTCCCATTACTGTCGTGTTGATAAGAACGGAATCTTTTTTGCAGATAATATTTCTTGGCCCGGAGGCGGCGGACCTAAATATCAGGTTCTGCATCCTGTTACACAGAAGCCGGTTAAGATTCCCTCGCGTGGATGGTTAACAAATGAAGCAACTATGAAAGAGTGGATTGTACAAGGGCGGGTTGAATTTGGAAAGGATGAAAACGGTGTTCCGACCTTAAAATCTTATCTGAAAGATAGAGAATACAGCGTTCCGTATAGTGTCTTCTACAAAGATGGACGCGCTGCTTCTAAGCGTCTGGCGACACTTATGGGCGACAAAGTATTTGAAAACCCGAAGGACGAAGAGATTATTCAGCGAATTATCCAGTTCTGCGGGACTGATGACGGAGACATTATCTTGGACTTCTTTTCCGGCTCGGCTACAACAGCACACGCGATGTTCTTAGCGGACGCTGAGCAGAATAAGCATCGTAAGTTCATTCTTGTCCAACTTCCCGAAACGATTGATCCTCAGAAAGAAGCCTCTGAAAAAGCCAAGAAGGTTGCCCAAAATGCAGTGAATTTGTTGGACACCATCGGCGTTCCACATAACATCTGCGAAATCGGCAAGGAGCGCATCCGCCGCGCCGGGGATAAGATCAAGTCCGAAAGCCCCATGACCACGCAGGACCTCGATATCGGTTTCCGTGTCCTCAAGCTGGACGATACCAACATGAAGGACGTCTACTATGCGCCGGATGACTACAATCAGGGGATGCTCGCTGGTCTGGAATCCAACATCAAGGATGACCGCACCGACCTCGACCTGCTGTTCGGCTGCCTGATCGACTGGGGGCTGCCGCTGTCCCTGCCGTACAAGTCCGAGCAAATCGACGGCTGCACCGTCCATACCTACAATGACGGCGACCTGATCGCCTGTTTTGACACGAACATTCCCGAAAGCGTGGTCAAGGAGATCGCACAGCGTAAACCGCTCCGCGCCGTCTTCCGGGATTCCGGCTTTGCATCCAGCCCGGAGAAAATCAACGTGTTCGAGATTTTCAAGCTCTATATGCCGGAGGACGCGGGCGACATCACCAAGCGCGTGAGGGTGATCTGATGAACGCCGACTTGTTAGTCTATCAAGCAAAGGCATTTTATAACGCATATATAGCACTTGACCAACTAAGCCGGGATGATTCAGATACGCTGCTTTTGCTTTTTGCCCCTTTAGTTGTAAACGGCGCATTTTCTGTCGAATTAGCACTCAAGGCAATTTTAGCTAAAAACCAAATTGAATATGGAAAAGAGCACAACTTGCTAATTCTTTTTCAGATGCTTCCGAAATCCTTTCAACAGGAACTGTGGGCATACTTAATCGAAAAGGCACCGGAGTATGCGGGCTCCGAAAAAGGACTCGATGAGCTTATTTTGCTCTCAAACGCCTTCGTTGACTGGCGCTACGCATTTGAGGGAAAACCTGTACCTGCGATAGAATCTCGCTTTTTAGCGGCTTTTGCAAATGCAGCGGTTCATACAATGTTTTCTTACTATAATGCGGATTTACTTCCTGCGACTAAAGCGGAATCAAACAATGAGATTGAGCAGAGGTTTCATGAAAACCGTGAAAAATGTAAGGAAATCAATTTGAAAATGATCCAAAAGAAAACCAAGGAGCATCAGTTATGAAACTCCAATTCAAACACCAAAAATTTCAGGCAGATGCGGCAAAAGCGGTCGTTGACGTCTTTGCCGGACAGCCGTACCTTACGCCGACCTATATGATGGATCGTGGTCTTGAAGATGGTGAGCAGCAAGCAATCGCAACGATGGACGATTTTACCGGCTGGCGGAATGAACGTATCGTGCCGGAGCTTTCCGACAAGCTGATTTTGGAGCATCTGCAAAAGGTACAGCGCACCAATCAGATCAAACCGTCCGAAAAACTGGAAGGACGCTACAATCTGACCATTGAGATGGAAACAGGCGTCGGCAAGACCTATACCTACATCAAGACCATGTACGAGTTGAACAAGCATTATGGTTGGAGCAAATTCATCGTGGTCGTGCCGAGCATTGCCATCCGTGAGGGCGTCTATAAGTCTTTTCAGGTGACGCAGGAACATTTCGCGGAGGAATACGGCAAGAAGATTCGTTTCTTCATCTACAACTCCGCACAGCTTACGGAAATTGACCGCTTTGCGTCGGACAGCGCCATCAATGTCATGATCATCAATGTGCAAGCATTCAACAAATCTGTTGATGCGAATGAAAAGCTGGAAAGAGGCAAAAGAGCGGATAAAAATGCAGCAATTATATTCAGAAAACTTGATAATTTCCGCTCCCGTCGCCCAATCGACATCATCGCCAAAACAAACCCTATTTTGATAATTGACGAGCCGCAGTCTGTTGAGGGACCTGCTGCCAAGAAAAATCTGAAACTTTTTTCTCCGCTGCTGACGCTGCGCTACTCCGCAACCCATAAGGCAGACAGCATCTATAACATGGTCTATCGCCTTGACGCAATGGAAGCGTACAACAAGCGGCTGGTCAAGAAAATCGCCGTCAAGGGCATCACTGAGTCCGGCAGCACGGCAACCGAGGGATTCGTCTATCTGGAAAGCATCAATCTTTCCAAAGCCGACCCGACGGCAACCATTCAGTTTGATTGCAAGGGTGCGTCCGGTATCCGCAAGAAAACGGCAACAGTCGGAATCGGTTATAATCTTTATGACAATTCCGGCAATCTGGACGAGTACAAAGTCGGCTTTGTGGTCAAGTCCATCGACGGACGCGATAACTCCGTGGAGTTCCTGAACGGCGTCAAAATCTTTGCCGGTGACGTCATCGGCAAGATCAGCGAAGACCAGCTTCGGCGCATTCAGATCCGCGAGACAATTCTTTCTCACTTGGAGCAGGAACATCAGCTTTTCCATAAGGGCATCAAAGTCCTGTCCCTGTTCTTCATCGACAAGGTTGCAAAGTACAAGCAGTATGATGAGGCGGGGCATCCGTTCAACGGCATCTATGCGGATATGTTCGAGGAAGAATACAACGACATTCTCAGCTCCATGCAGCGGGAAATTGGGGACGAGGACTACATCCGCTATCTGGATGCGATTTCCGCCCATGATACCCACGCAGGTTATTTTTCCGTTGACAAAAAGGGCAAAATGACCGACAGCAAGCTCTCCGACAAGAAGGAGGGTACGTCCGACGATATTGACGCCTATGACCTGATTATGAAGAACAAGGAGCTGCTTCTGGATCGCGATCCGAAAAAGTCTCCTGTGCGTTTCATTTTCTCTCATTCCGCACTGCGTGAAGGCTGGGACAACCCGAATGTGTTCCAGATTTGCACACTGAAACAAAGCAGCAGCGAGGTTCGCAAGCGGCAAGAGGTCGGTCGCGGTCTGCGCCTGTGCGTCAATCAGGACGGCGAGCGCATGGACGCCAACGTGCTTGGAAATGATGTGCAGTCCATCAACGTTCTGACCGTCATCGCCAGCGAGAGCTATGACAGCTTCGCAAAGGGCTTGCAGACTGAGCTTGCCGATGCAGTTGCCGGACGCCCTGTGTCTGTTACCGCTGATCTGTTCAAGGGTAAGGTCATTGTGGACGCCAGAGGTAACGAGCAGGTCGTGGACGGCGATACAGCTCAGGCGATTTTCTTTGATTTAATTGTCAACGGCTATATCGACAAGAAGGGTGTACTGACCGATAAATATTATACCGACAAAGCAAACGGTGCAATTCAAGTTGCTGAAGAAGTTGGCGATAGCCGTGATGCTGTGATTAAGATCCTTGATTCCGTTTATGATAGCCGTGCCATGCAACCGGAGAACGCCCGTGACAAGAACGTGGAGCTACAAGTTGATCCCGATAAGCTCGCCATGCCGGAGTTCAAAGCTCTCTGGAAGCGCATCAGTCCGAAATCCGTATATGTGGTGGACTTTGATACGGATGAACTTGTGAAGAAAGCCATCGCATCGCTCAACCAGAGCCTTCATGTGCCGAAGATATTCTTCAAGGTTGAAACCGGCGCAATGGATGAGATCAAGTCGAAGGATTCTCTCCTTGACGGAAGTGCATTCTCGAAATCAAAGTCGTCTACTTATGATAGTCGGAAGCAGATTCGCACCAACAGCAGCGTAAAGTATGATTTAATCGGCAAGCTGGTCGGAGAGACCGGTTTGACACGAAAAGCAGTTGTTGCAATTCTGACAGGCATTGAGAAACCCGTTTTTGAGCAGTTCAAATTCAATCCGGAAGAGTTCATTATCAAAGCAGCCGCCCTGATCAATGATGAAAAAGCTACTGCAATTATTCAGCATATTACCTACAACGTGCTGGATGAGCATTACGATACGGACATCTTTACCGAACCGACCATCAAGGGCAAGCTCGGAACGAACGCGATGAAGGCGCAGCGACATCTATACGACCATATCGTGTATGATTCTACAAACGAACGAGATTTTGCGACCGATCTGGACACGAACGCAGACGTTGCAGTTTATGTGAAGCTGCCGGACAGCTTCTATATTGCAACACCGGTGGGGCATTATAATCCAGACTGGGCGATTGCTTTCTATGAAGGTAGCGTCAAACACATCTATTTTGTTGCCGAAACAAAAGGCTCTATGTCCTCTATGCAGCTCCGGCTCATTGAGGAATCCAAAATCCACTGCGCAAGAGAACATTTCAAAGCAATAAGTAACGGAAATGTGGTTTATGATGTCGTGGACAGCTATCAGACGCTTCTTGAACGAGTGATGAAATAACTCGCAACTTATGAGTTGAGAGTTGAATTGATGGGGAGATGCCTATGGACGCACGAAAGCACTTAATCATCATAAAAGGAAAAGACCAGACGGACTC
>ERZ773228.2776-NODE-2776-length-15412-cov-15.675978_pt1 | contig 15412 bp, 12 predicted proteins | sample MGYA00580524_ERZ773228 | MGnify/ENA primary metagenome ERZ773228 (study PRJEB29015, sample SAMEA2737768) | human gut metagenome | biome: human gut; feature: human-associated habitat; material: faeces | place: China | collected 2012 ... | reverse complement strand
CAAAGGAAAGTGGTGCAACGCTTCGTTTCCGCAGTGACGCCGGTATCAGCAGCTTCCTTCGTGTAGAAGTGGATGGCACCGTAGTAGATGCAAAAAACTATACGGTAACAGAAGGCTCTACCATTGTCACTTTTACTGCAGAATACTTAGAAAGCCTTGCTACCGGAAAACATACGGTTGCGATAGTGTCTTCTATCAGTGGGGAAGAAAAGAAAGCAACCGCCGAATTTACCGTTGCGAAGAAAGCTGATACAACAAATGGAAGTAATAATGCAACTGCAGACCAGACCACAGCACAGAAAACAAAAGTATTGAAAACAGGTGATGAATCACCGGTTGGATATCTGCTTGCACTCTTGGCATTATGCGGAGCGGCAGTAGTATTCACAGGGAAAAAGGGTTATTTAAAATAGAATATAGATGAGATAAAAAAGCCATACATAAAAGCAAATCCTCTGCATACAATGTAAAAACAAGTATTGCAGGGGATTTTCTTTGAAAAGCTATATAGAAGAAAGAGCCGTAGAAATAGCCAAATACATTATAGATAACAATGCGACAGTGCGTCAGACCGCAAAGCAGTTTGGAATCAGTAAGAGTACGGTACATATGGTTGTTACAATATAGAACGGGTTGTATGGATGGTGGAATAAATAGAATAATAGTAATTTGAAACTAAACCTTTCTTTGGATATAAAGCAGAGACGGGAGTGCAGACGAACCTTGGATTAACAACTAAGATGATGAGTCCAAGAATCGTTGCACCCCCTTTTTCATATAAAGTGCTTTGTAGCTATGAGATAGTTTCTGGTTTCTATATTCTGTCACCATAAGGTAATGTCTTAATATAATTTTCCATATAATCCCAATCTGGTATATATCCATCATCTGAATACTTATGTGATTTATCTAATAAAGGTTTTCCACCAGCAGATTTCTTATATGGAAGTTTCACTATGGTTTCTTTGACTCTATCCATTAAATAAGCACGTCCATATGAATACTTAAACTGCTCGTTTTTTAAGAATGTCAAAACAAACATAGCAGTATATTTATTCAACCAATCAGCCCTTACAACTATCATATGGTCTCCGGTAATAAACTGTTCATCTTGATAGAAACATGTTGCTGTTGTATCTCCGATGGTTATTGCATTTCCCTTTTCTATCTTTTCCCTCTCTACATCAGATAAGACCGCTCGCATTTCACATCCATTATCTTCCGCAGTTCTTGTGATATATCTAATAGAGTCTTCCATCGTCTCTGCTTCATCTAAATTATCTTTGTTGATTGCTTTAGCCTTATATACTTTTGAAATCAGTTTTCCAAATTCAAATTCATGATAATTGTTGATATCAAGAATTTGTTTATCTTGCATTTTATTTGAGGTAGTCAGAGGTTTATACCTGAGAGATTTGATATATTCTTCCATGAACTTCCAATCTGGAACATAACCAAGCTCAGAATACTCATGTGTCTCATCAATATAAGGCGTTCCATCAGCATTATATTTAGTCGGCAACTTAGCAACTGTACTTTTAAGATGCGTTTTCCATTTTCTACCAAATGAATATTTTGGACGTTCTCTGCAAAAAACTGTTGCTATAAAAACTCCATTATATTCGTTAAGGTTTTTGTTGTACCCGGCGACGATATCAGTTGTACCAATAAAATCAACATCCATATAATTTGCATAGCCTACTGACCCCTGGCCATTGCAGATAAATATTATGCAATTCCCTTTTGATATAAGGGACTTATCTTTAACGCAATGAATCATAACTCCATTATCACTCTTTTTTGCACCAACATAGAAGCAATCTGCCCCTTCTTCAAGCATTCCTTGATTTGCCTTTCCATTTTTTAATACAGGAAATAGTGCATCTACTCTAAACTCTTGCCATTTACAAATATCAAGATTCATATATCCTACCCTCCTTCATAAGATAAGCAAGATACTCATTGAGCGATTTTTGGAAATCTTCTTCCTTAAGTGTGCTAAAGTCGGTTCTCATATATGCTTCACATAACCATTCATCCTTGCCAGATACAACAGCAGTGGCTGACAAACCATCAACTACCTTTTTGTTACGATATATTGTTAACCATTCACTTTCTATACGTTTCCATATGCTTTGATTATTATTATCAAACTGTTCAACACGACCTAGGTTTTTCTTTTTCTTAAACCCATCTTTTTTGAAGTAACCAAAGAATGTTTCATTAACAGTACCATCTGGAAGCTTATGAGGTTTTCCTAATGTAAATACCATACAACATGCAGAAACAGAAGCACCAGGGTGGAAAACATCATCTGGCAATGTAAATACCGCTTCAAGCGTGTTTTGTTCTAACATAAAAGATTTCTCATCAATAATAATCTTGCTTTTTGAACCAATAGCCGTAGAAACTGGTAACAAAACGGCTAATTTTACTGTTTTTCGTGGTAAATTATTTTTCTCACGTTGATTATTCATTTTTTCAACAACGTCAGATAAAAAGTGTATAAACACCATTCCTTTGGTTGGGTCCTCTTTTCCGTTTTTAGAATTTCCCCAATTCTTTTTATATCTGTCGGGAATTCCCTTAGGTTTTGCATTATATGGTGGATTCATAAGAATAATATCTGGATTGGCATCAATAATAAAGTTTTCACAATCAAAGCAACTAGCAAACTTAATATTTGAATTACCATCGCCATGTATCAACATATTGGTAGTTGCTAATCCATACGCAACTTCTTCATTTTCAATTCCATATATATGGCATGAAGTTACCTCTTTACGTAAAGCCTCTGCCTCATCATCTTTTTTGCCTCGTGAGCAGTCAGCAAGTTCCTTTACCATTGCTTGTACAAGAAATGAGCCGCTACCACATGTTATATCCATAACCACTTTTGTGCGATCTACCTCTGCCACTCTACACATAAATTCTGTAATATGGTCTGGAGTAAATGCTTGATTCTTATCTTTTTTGCCCGTATATTTATTGAAAGCAATAAAAAACAAATTCAAAATGTCTTGTCCTTCTGAACTATCAGCATCAATATACTTATAGATTTTCATTAAAATAAAATCTAATATCTCAACCCAATTAGTCGTAGATAGCTTACGCACCTTTTGGTCGTTCAGAACATTCCTTTGCAATAGCTCAATTTTCTTTTCTTTATTTTCTGAGCCGTCAAGTAGGTCATTTAAAACCCCTTTTATTGCGCCTCTAATTGCTTCGCTATTAAGAGAATTCCATATTTCCTTAAATTTCTTTTCGAGTTTTGCATCAATGTGTTTGGCATCAGACTTGATTACCATGTCTTTAATATATAGCAATGTTGTACCAACGAATTGACTTCTCTTCTTTTCATCAATATCCATCTTATGAAGCAAGGTATTAAGGTCAGAGGTATTCTTTAATACTTTTTCCCTATCATTTTGCTTGCTCACTTTAAACAAACGAACATAGTGATCCATCCTATCAAGAACTGTTTCATCTTCAAGGAAATGTTCTTCATCTATCTCTGATTGCCAGACCTTAATTTTATCATTTTTTGTATTTGCTAGAATTGCTACAATTTTTTTTCTAGAATTTAGTGCTCTTTCCTCTTGCAAATAGTCATTTAACTGTTTTTCGTCATTTTTTGTGAAACGTTGTTTTGTTTCAATCAATACAACAATATCCTCATACTCAAATCGAATATCCAACTTAAAATGCTCTGGGTTTCTCCCTAAAGCCTTTACTAAGTTATCTTTTGAACCAGCAGCTTGCACATAACTATATTCGCCACCTTCAATGTTTGGCGTATGATAAGCAATTCCTATTGTATTTATCATTGCTGTTCTGTCCATACCTATACCTCCTAAATATCCGCACCATTCTCTTTTAAACGACAATATCTGTCATAAGAGATAATGATATTCTGCGGTTTACTGTTTTTATTTACCAAAACAACCTCGTCATTTTTTGCCACATCATCAAATATTCTTGATGCCTGACCTCGTAGAAACTCCGTCATTTGATGGTGGTTAGGTATGATATCTTTTCTTTTCATTGATTTTACCTACCTTTCCTAATACCATTATCTCAAATGTAATTACTTTTATCAATACTTTTCATTAATAAATTATAATTATTTATCTTGCATTGCTAATTTTCGTCAGCTACTCACTAATCAGCTCTCTTCTTTCTTCAGATATCCCTCTAGGTTTACGATGATTATCGCATTAAATTTCTTATGATGACAGGAGCACAAGTATAAACTGTTGCCAGCATTAAAGTTTATTATTGAATGATGGGTGGGATGGCTGATGTGCTAGGCTGTGTCAAGGGCGATAGGCTTTGGTTTCTATTGAATGGTAGAAAATAGAGCCTTTTCCTATTTGCCTATCAGCACATCTGCGGGTTCATGCTGTCAACATATAGGGAGATTTGCTTTTGGTCCCCGGGACCAAAGGTGTACAAACATGGGTCATAGGGATACCCTAAAGCAAACGACATAGGAGTTTGGAAGTGTCAGCCGAGTTGACAATGCAACTTTAGGCGTATCCTGTTCGTCTTTATTTTGTAGTATGGTCAATGGTCATGACCTTTGACCAAACCTTTTAAAAACTGCATAAAATCAAGGGATAATAGAGGTCAATGTGCTTGACTTCTAATTTTGCGTGGTCAACTGTATTGAATCATTTGGTCAATGTGCTTGACCATATTTTTTTTCGATTTTTGAAAGGAAAATTGAAGATTTTTTGTAATCAGCTTTTTCGAACCCTAAGTACTTAATGAGAAACGAAAATAGGTCTAACCTAAGAATCAATCTCATAGTATTGAAAAAGAAAGACAAGCCAGAGGAGGTGGAGATTCCGCTTGAAACAGAGAAAATTGAACTATCGCTTTCATAATCCGAATTCGGCGGAGGATACCGCTGACTTCTTGTGTAAGCTTTTGATTGAAGCAAACGCAGGCAAAGTGGAATGTGCCATAGAAGAAGCTGCATCAAAATATGCAGAGGAGGGTGAGTACATAGCAGAATCGAGGGATATAGAAAAGGTGGAGGAACCGGTGACCATAAGACGTAGAAGAGCAAGGTAGGGATGCCTTGCTTTTATATTGTATAAAAAGTGAAATTGAAACTAAAAAACAATTTTACTTTCTACTGAAATTTATGCATTTTAAACGGAAACTTAAATCGAAACTCAAATAATTGCATAAAATTTAAGATTCTATTTGAGTTCCTGAACGATTTAGCGATTTTATTGAGTGGTCATGAGTGCAGAAAATGCAGAGTCAAAACCTAATAGAGACTATTTCGAACAAAAATATGAGACAAAATCTCAAATATATGTTGTAAAATGAGAAAAACGGGATATAATATAGATAGAATGGAGGGTAAAAGATATGTTATGTCAGTTTACTGTGAAGAATTACAAGAGTATAAGAGATGAAGTGACCTTTGATATGCAGGCAGCAGCAATCTCAGAGCATGAAGATAGAATAATCAAAGACCAGGATGGTGAGATGTATTTACCGGTGTCTGCCATTTACGGTCCTAATGGTGGAGGAAAATCCAATGTTCTGGCAGCGTTGCACACATTGGTTGCAAAAATTCTGCGCCCTTTGTATGCCACAGAAGACAACGAAGATAAGGTTCTCTTACAAAAAAGAATTATTGTTGAGCCATTTGCTTTTTCAGATAGCAAAAATGAACCAACAGAGTTTGAACTGTTTTTCCGTACAAAGTCTGCTGAGTATAGATATATCTTGCATGTGAAGCGTGATGTGGTTATATATGAAAGCTTGGACAGAGTGAAGCTTGAGACTGGAAGACGTTCTGCATTATACACAAGAGACGATAAAGGGATTGTTTTAAAGGGGGCATTTGCGAAACTGAAAGTCAGTGATGATTTATCTAAGACACTTACCTTGCTTTCCTATTTAGGTATCGCCTATAAGGAAAATGCAGTAGTAAAGGATGTATTGAATTGGTTCGAGTTCGGCGTGGATTTCTTGAATTATGGTAATCCTATTCAGGAACTTAGAATGGCAATATCCACCTCAGAAGATGTGAAGCAGTTGATGCTTGAAATGATTCAGGAAATGGATTTGGATATCGTTGATTTCAGAGTGGAAGAAAAAGAGAATGAAAGGATAGAAGTATTCACAAAACACTGTGTGGACGATGAGGAAACAGAACTTAGTTTATCTGATGAATCCAGCGGAACAAAGAAGTTGTTTGGTCTGCTTCCTTTTATTGCGGCAAGTTTGCTTGATGGAACTGTGCTTGTAATTGATGAATTGGATGCGAAAATTCACCCGGTGTTGTTGCGTCATATTATCATGATGTTTAATGATATGAACATCAACAGACATAAAGCGCAGCTGATATTTACATCCCACGATTTGTCCACTATGAATAGTGAAGTATTCCGCAGAGATGAGATATGGTTTGTGGCAAAAGGAAATGCACAGAATTCCAAACTATACTCGTTGGTAGAGTTCAAGAATGAAAAAGGTGAGTCTGTCAGAAAGGATGCCAAGTTCGATAAGCAGTATCTTGAAGGTAAGTACGGTGCTGATCCATACCTCAGAAGAATTATAGATTGGGGGAAAGTCAATGCCTAAAAAAGCCGGAATGGAGAAATGGAAGAAAAAGCGTCGCCAAGAATACTTGGAGATGAAGCAGTATCGGTACTATATCTTCTGTGAAGGACAGCAGACGGAACCTTTGTATTTTGCGGGCTTTAAGAAATTGATAGAGGAAAATCCAATCTATAAGGATATGGTCTTGATAGAGATTGAGCCTTGTCAGGCAGAAACCATGCGAGTAATCGGAATGGCAGAGGACTATGTAAAGAAGAATAAAATCAAAAAGGGACAAATCTGGTGCGTTTACGATAAGGACAGCTTCCCACCAGAACGATTTAATGGTGTTGTAGAGCGTGCGGAGAGTTTAAACAAAGAAAATCCGGAATTGCAATACCATACTGCATGGAGTAACGAGTGTATTGAGTTTTGGTTTCTGCTTCACTTTGCATATTACACGGCGAATAACCATAGAACAGAGTATATTGCATTTTTGAATGACAAGTTTAAAGAACTAGGAATCGGAAAGTATCACAAGAATATGAATAATATCTTTGAGATTCTGATGGAGTATGGGAATCCGAAACTGGCGAATCGATATGCAAAACGGATTATGAAAGATGGAGCAGGAAAGACACCAACAGAGATTGCGCCGGGAACTAAGGTGTATGAGTTGGTAGAGGAACTGGCGAAGTATTTGCCGGAGGAAGTACAGGAAAGGATAAAGTAACAAAGAGGTAGGGATATCTAATTATGAGTATATTTGATTCAATTGCAAGTAAAGAAAATTTTGGGACTTGGATAGTTGTTTCGGCATTATCGGCAATGTTTTTTTGCGTAGTATCCGTAATTGCTATTCGTATTTATTATTTAAAATCTAGTAAGAAACTGGAAAAACTTTCCGTAGATGAAGCTGCAAATACATTGGCATTTCAACCAGAAATGGTAATTCAAAGGACGCTTGAAGTTATCATAGCAGACACATGTATTTTAGGGGCTTGCTTTATTTACAATTTGTATACTCAAATCTTTTCTTGCTTGTCTGATTATAACGGAATAGTATTACTCGTATTAATTATCATAGCAATTATATGCAATAATTTAGTGGATAATAAATTGGGACAAGATCTTGTCAATAAAAAGGTTGGAAAAAGTTTAGGGAAACATGATGTAGACGAAGAGATTGTAGCGAATCTTCGCTTATTGAGTAGTATTGTCGTTTTGTTTATGCTTATAGGCTTTTCTGTTTTTTCTAAAACAAGCGAGTTTAGTCAATTGATAATTTGCGTAGTAGGGCTTGTTTTGGGAAGATTCATATATTTTGATACTACATTGCAGGGGCTGTGGAAGAACATAAAGGAAATTGCCCAAAATTTGATTTATGCAGTTATAGCAGTTTTGCTAACGATGATAATTTTGGGAACAGGTATTTACTATAATGTAATAGATACGGAGAATTTTTTGATGAGTATTTTTGGTGGGCATATTTTTATGTTGATAGTAATCAATGTCGCCAAAGGAATTGTTGATGATTTTATTTAATGATGAGTTATGAATTAGATCTACAAAATGAATAATAGATGCAATGGAGAAAGGAATACATATGGCGGATATTAATTCAAGACGTGCACAAGCATTAGAGGCTTGTGAAAAAGTTATAAATGGAATTGAGGATGGAACGATTACAACATCTTCGGCGTTGCTTCAATGTATGAAAATTGCCAGATTGGTAAACGATTTTGAAGCTCAGGAGTGGCTAGGGTATGAGTATGGTGGCTATGCACGAAATGATGATGGGCATTTAACATCTGAAGCGTGGGACTGTGCAGTCAAGCATGGCCGAAGCTATATTGGCAATGAAGATAAAAAAAGGTACGTGTTTACAGATTTATCAGCAGAGTTGGAAGTATCCATTGATAACTCGCAAAATGCTATAAATAATTATACCACAGAAGGATTTTCAGTTGCTGGGGAATGGGCGCTTGTCGCAACAGAAAGAATGACATTAAGAGTGGCACAAAATACCAATCAATTGATTCAAACAAGTAAGAATAACGAGAGAAGATTAGCTATTTTAAAGTCTCAATATTATGATTATGCAGTACGTTGGAAAATAGATTTGCAATTTAGTAATACTACACAGAATGTTTTTGAAGAATATCAAGCGCAGGTTGATGTATTCTTTACAAAATTGTCAAATAGCACACTTCAAAAATTAAGTGCAATAGAGGCATTGATGGAGGATGGAAATCCTGAAAGATATTCTCAAGTATTAACGTCGTGTCGTAGACTTTGGGATAATACTGCCAAGGAACTATTTAAAAAGACCTTGCCGGATTTTAAAGGTAAATACTTTAAAACTAAGTCTGGTGCTGAAATCGACATTTCAGGTGATCATTGTAATAATCAATTATCAGCAGTTATCGAATCTATACAAACTAAGGCTACAAAGAATACTCTTGTTGGTAGTGAAATTATATACCTTGTTGATTGGATTGAGCAGATAAACAATTTACAGAATTCGGGGGTACATGCAGATATAACAAGAGAGCAGGCGATGCAGTGTATTATTCATACGTATATTGCGTTGGGGGATATTATGAGACTTATAGATTGTGTCGAAACACCCTGATGGAAGAAGGGGATAACTTAGTGATGAAAAGTATAAACGTAAAAACGTTCTAATCTAGAGCAAATAGGAGGTTGCATGAATAGAGAGGAAAAATTTAAAAAGTTGCAAACATTACCTTGGTATGCATTACATGATATTGCCGTAAAAAAAGGAATTGAAGAAAAAGAAGTTAATGGTAAAGATAAGACTGTTGTCGTAAGTACAATACTGTCATATGGAGTATTAAGCGATGAGGAGATAGAAGAGTATGTAAATGACTATATTTATGGGGATAAAGTTACTTTTACTTTATGGACGCTTCAAACGTCTCTGAAAGACAATGATTATGAAATTATTATGGACTTGGAAGAGTGCGGTGAGGATATATTACCGGTTACCGGTTATAGAAAATTTAAAATTCTTTCTGTAAAAGGGTACGAAGAACGAATAGAAGTACTTTATGTTTATAGTAAGGAATATGCATATGTTGACGAGAATGGACAAAATGCTGGAGTATGGGAACAACACAGAGGGTGTTTGTGGATAGGAAAAAGTTCAACGTACTTGGCTTGCATAAGTAAGCACGAAAAAATGACGACATATGTGAAAAATTATATAGCTACAAAATTAGGAAATCCAATTACTCAAGTTAAACCACCTAAGTCAGCTATTGATAAATGCACTAACTTTAAAGCTATAAGTAGAATTGTTTTGCAGGGAAAAGGAGGAGAAAAAACAATAGTATCACGCGTTGGTGGTATTACGTTTGAACAAGAGGAAGAAATACAAAGAATTCGTGCAGAAAGAATTGATACGTCAGGAAGTTTCATTTCTGCTATTACAGATGAGATTGATGCTACGGTTAAATATAATGTTAGAACTGGAAGTATAGGTATCTATAAACATCTGCCAGCTTCAATATTATTTGCATGGTCAGAGAATGCGATAAAGATTATTTTGGAGGAAATAGAACAATTGCGAGGAAGACCAGCAGAAGAAATCTTTAGAGAAGTAGGACAAGAGATTAAGTGGTCTGGATTAAGTACTATAGAGTCTTCTCATATGAATTGGTATTTAACACAAATTATCACTGCACTTGATAAAGAAGAATATGAAGTACAAATTCCAACTGATAAGTTATCAGTGTTGGAAAAATCAAGTTTTTTTGTGAAAATTCCTAGAATATATTGTAGAGCGTGCGATTCATATGAGGTTCCGTATTGTATTAACTGTGGACAGGAGTTAATAGTAAATGGAAATACTATAAATCAGTGTAGTTGTGGTGCACCATTAAAAATATTATGTTCAGAAGGTCATGATGCGTGTGAGATTGTTCCTTGGTATGTGCCAAAAACTTATTTGATATCTATGATAAATAGAAATATTCAAAAAGTTTTTAAAGACTGTTCTTTAGACTATAGTATTTGTATTGTAGGTGATAGACTATATATTGCTAACGAAGTAGGTAAGATGGAATCAGAGGTTGAAATTCCTTTTGCTACTATCGAATGCTTCCAACATGAGCCTATAGAGATTACGAATAGATTAAGAGCATATGCAGTAAATCTAAATGAAAAGTGCGGCACAGGGACCTGTTCGTATCAGAAGATTGAGGAATGTATTTCTAATGGTAAAATGGTTTGTTTACCAAAAGTGTTTTATACAATTTTACCGTCTTATCGCCCTCAGCCGCATAAAGGGATGGAGTATGGGGATGTTTCGGGAGAAATAAAAGTCGGAAATTCTGCATACGAAATGAAAGGAATAATTAAAAAGAATAGTGAAAATCGTCCAAGGAAAGTTGTTGAGGATGGTGAAAAAATACGGAAGCCATTATTGTCTACATCTACGGAAGGACAGGAAATAGTTAGACAGTTTGTCGGACAAGGAATGATAGACGCAAGATGTCAGGTGATAGCTGTAATTATCCCACAATACATAGATGCAGGATTTAAAGGTATATTAAGACATTTGGCAAGATTGTCAGGTAAGAAAGTAACATTTATTGAGCTTGATCAAATTGGAGAACTTTTAGCAATGAATACTATAATTGATATTTAGTAAAAAAAGGACTTTTGTAGATATTTCAAAAGTCTCTTTTTTATTTAAGACAATATGTGTTATAATAGTCGTAACAGAACGAAACAACTCTAACAGAAAGGTTGATAAATATGAACATAGCAGCATACTGTCGAGTTTCCACAGATAAAGAAGACCAGCTCAACAGTTTAGAGACTCAAAAAGAGTTTTTCTTAGAATATACAAAACGTACGGGGGACAACCTTATTAAATTATATGCAGACGAAGGTATTTCCGGAACTAAAATCAAGAATCGTAAGGAATTTCAACGTATGCTTGCAGACGCTGAAAAAGGCTTATTTGATATGGTTGTGGTAAAGGATATCTCCCGCTTTGCCAGAAATACTGTTGATTTATTACAGAGTGTCCGCAAGCTAAAATCACTTGGTATCGAAACACAGTTCCTTACTGCCAACATGACAAGCATGGGTAATTCCGAATTTGTGTTAACTATTTTCGGCGCATTAGCACAGGAGGAAAGTGCCAATACATCGAAACGTATCAAGTTCGGCAAGAAAATGAATGCGGAAAAGGGCCGAGTTCCAAACATTGTTTACGGATACGATAAAACCATCGGTGATTATTTCAACCTATTCATCAATGAAAATGAAGCAAAGGTTATTCGCCAGATGTATAAGTGGTACACGGAAGAAGGCTTTGGTGGTGCCAAGATTGCCAACATGCTCAATGAGCGTGGCATTAAAACCAAGAGGGGAAATAATTGGAGTCAGAATTCCGTATGTCGTATTCTGACTAATGAGATATACACCGGAAAGATTATCAATGGTAAAGAAGAGGTTGCAGACTTCCTTACCGGACAGCGAAAAGAAAAGGATGAATCGGAGTGGATGGTAACAGTCCGTCCGGAGCTTCGTATTATTGATGATGAAACTTTTGATAGAGCACAGGAAATTTTGAAAGGTCGACATGATTCCTTTAAATTGACTCATGAACGTCAGAGTAACAAGTATTTATTCTCTACACTGATTAAGTGCAAGGATTGTGGTTGGTCTTTCCGGAGAACTGTCCGTCAGTATAAAAATACCTATGTGCGTTGGGTATGCTCCGGTCATAATGGTCGTGGCGCGGATAGCTGCCCGAATGCAGTAACTGTGGATGAGGAAGAACTGATTCAGGTATTGCAGGAGTATTTTCAGGATGTGCTCAGCAAAAAGAAAAAAGTAATCGACCATGTGATTAAGGAATTTCAACGAGTTTATAAAGCAAAAGACGAGAATATTGAATATAAAAAGGAACTAAACGCAGAACTGAACAAGCTGCGTAAGTCCCGTGAAAAATATATGGATATGTACACCGATGATTTGATTTCCCGAGAGGAATTAAATGAGAAAATCGGTGGAATGAGAAAAGAAATTGATCGATTGGAAAATGAACTAAAGATGGTATCCTATCATCTGACAAAGGGTGAGCAGTTGGAAGCAATTCTGAACAGCACCTTTAAACAGATAGAAGATATTACGGATGTTCACGAAATGACTAACACTCAGCTCAAACGCCTGATTCAAAAAATTGAAGTGGACAAGGATGGAAATGTGGATATTTACCTGCGCCTTATCGGTGACTTGGGATTAGATGAAACAGTGCTCATAGAAGATGAAACAGTCAAAGAAGAAACCATTCCTAATCGTCACAACCGTACATAAAGACGTAACAGAACGTTTATCCCAGGTGAATCCGACCCTGGCGCGGGAAGCAAGGAAAGTACTGGATGTCAATAAGTCAGAGCGTCATATCCGAGGGGGACTGGCAACGAGAGAAAAATATCTTCATCAGCATGTGACTGGTTGATATGTTTGAAACAAAGAAAACGTAATATTGTGCCCGGCGTTGGGAAAAATCAGTGCGGCGGCACAATCAAAAAGAAATGCCAGTATCAGCAGCGTAAGAAAAATGCGTTGCAGTGGTACTGGCATTTTTCTCCATAAATGAGATGCAATCCGTGCAAACACGCAGACCCAGAGCACACCGGCGATGCCGAATCCCAGTGCAGAATAAAGACAGATATAACCGCCAAGTTGCAGTGGATAATCGTGATAATCCCAGTAACGCAGGTGGAAAACTTGGGCGAGGAACCATCCGATAAAAAGTTCTACGAAGGAGCCGAGAAGCACCGCAAGAAAAAAGACTTTGACCGGATGCTTCTGAAAGCGTCTTAAAATAAGCAGCATCAGGACAGCCCCCACACCATAGACCGGAAGCCATGGACCATAGAGAAAGCCACGGTTACAGAAAACCCCATCCTGTACATAAAAAAGCAGCACTTCCCACAGGTATCCAAGGAATGCTCCCAGAAAGAAAAAGAAAATATATTGTGTGATGGATTTAATCAGATAATCTTTACGCATACAGGGAGTATTTCCATATAATAAAGAATTATGTGCTGCCCCAAATAACAACTCAGAATATCTTGCAAAAACAAAATAGGGCTTGTCTTTCCAGGGTGGCTCAACTATAATAAAATTTAGACGCTGGGCGAGTCTCAGCAAAAATTAGGAGGAAAAACGTCCATGGATAAGGAAAAAGTTATTGTCATTGATTTTGGCGGACAGTACAACCAGCTGGTTGCAAGACGTGTCCGTGAATGCAATGTATATTGTGAAATATATTCTTACCGCACGGATATCGAGACAATCAAAGCGATGAACCCGAAGGGAATTATCCTGACCGGAGGTCCAAATAGTTGTTATGAGGCAGATTCACCAACTTGCAGCAAAGAGCTTTTTGAACTTGGTATCCCGGTTCTGGGACTTTGTTACGGCGCACAGCTCATGATGCATGTGTTGGGCGGCAAGGTAGAAAAAGCACCGGTTCGCGAATATGGTAAGACAGAAGTAATGGTAGATAAGAATTCACCATTATTCCAGAATGTAGAAGAAAAGACCATTTGCTGGATGAGCCATTTTGATTATATTTCAAAGACAGCACCTGGTTTTGAAATCGTAGCACATACTGCAGACTGCCCGGTGGCAGCCGCAGAAAACCGTGAAAAAAATCTCTATGCCATCCAGTTTCACCCGGAGGTACTCCATACCAAAGAGGGAACCAAGATGCTCCACAACTTCGTGCGTGGTGTCTGTGGCTGTGCCGGAACATGGAGAATGGATTCCTTTGTGGAAAATACCATCAAGGAAATCCGTGAAAAAGTCGGCAACGGAAGAGTGCTTCTGGCATTGTCCGGTGGAGTGGATTCTTCTGTGGCAGCAGGTCTTTTATCCAGAGCAATCGGAAAGCAGCTTACCTGCGTATTTGTTGATCATGGCCTTCTTCGTAAAGACGAGGGAGATGAAGTGGAAAATGTATTTGGACCGAACGGTCAGTTTGACTTAAACTTCATCCGTGTAAATGCCCAGGAGCGTTACTATAACAAGCTTGCCGGAGTAACAGAGCCGGAAGCAAAACGTAAAATTATCGGTGAAGAATTTATCCGTGTCTTTGAAGAAGAAGCAAAGAAAATCGGAGCCGTTGATTTCCTGGCACAGGGAACCATTTATCCAGATGTGGTAGAAAGTGGTCTTGGCGGAGAATCCGCTGTCATCAAATCCCACCATAACGTAGGTGGTCTTCCGGAATATGTTGATTTCAAGGAAATCATTGAGCCATTGCGTAACCTCTTCAAAGATGAGGTTCGTAAAGCCGGTCTTGAACTTGGAATTCCGGAGCATCTGGTATTCCGTCAGCCATTCCCGGGCCCGGGTCTTGGTATCCGAATCATCGGTGAAGTCAATGCTGAGAAAGTCCGCATCGTACAGGATGCCGATGCCATCTACCGGGAAGAAGTGGACAAGGCAGTAGCTGCTTACAAGAAAGAAAACGGCGAAGCTCCATCCTGGATGCCGAACCAGTATTTCGCAGCCCTGACCAATATGCGTTCCGTTGGAGTAATGGGCGACGAGAGAACCTACGACTACGCAGTTGCACTGCGTGCCGTAAATACCGTCGATTTCATGACCGCCGAAAGCGCAGAGATTCCATTTGCAGTACTGCAAACAGTAATGAGCCGAATCATCAACGAGGTACGCGGGGTAAACCGTGTATTCTATGATTTGACGAGTAAGCCACCTGGAACGATTGAGTGGGAATAACGGATTAAAATGCCGAAAGCCTGTATTTATGCGGGCTTCCGGCATTTGT
>ERZ773228.2768-NODE-2768-length-15454-cov-4.216832_pt1 | contig 15454 bp, 10 predicted proteins | sample MGYA00580524_ERZ773228 | MGnify/ENA primary metagenome ERZ773228 (study PRJEB29015, sample SAMEA2737768) | human gut metagenome | biome: human gut; feature: human-associated habitat; material: faeces | place: China | collected 2012 ... | reverse complement strand
TTCGACAGACTGAGGACGCTTTACGCGTCCTTTTTTGCAGTTCGGTTATTTTTCACCCATTCGGCGATCGTCTGCTTGACCTTCTTTATCTGCAGCGGCTTTGCCAGATGGGCATTCATGCCTGCGGCGAGGCACTTCTGTGCATCCTCGTAAAAGGCGTTTGCGGTCATGGCGATGATGGGCAGCGTTTTCGCGTCCGGTCGGTTGAGCGAGCGAATGGTCTTCGCAGCGTCAATGCCGTTCATCACAGGCATCATCACATCCATGAGAACCGCGTCGAATGTGTCCGGTGGATTGTTCTGCACGATTTCCACAGCCTGTTTGCCGTCCGTGACGACGGTTACGGTTGCTCCCTCGTCGGTCAGCAGGATCTGTGCGATTTCGGCGTTGAGGGCATTGTCCTCGACGAGCAGCAGCCTGCAGCCTGCAATGCTGATATCCGGCGCGGCATGTGCGTCCGGTGTCTGCTCGGGAGACGGTGCAATTTCAAACGGCAGGGTGATCACGAAGGTGGAGCCGACGCCAAGCTGACTCGTGACCGCAATCGAGCCGCCCATCCGGTCGACAAGCTCCTTGGTGATGGTCATGCCGAGACCGGTGCCGTGATAATAGCTGCGCGCGTCCTGCTTTTCCTGCGTGAACGGCTCAAAAATATGGTCAACAAAGTCCGGACTCATGCCGATACCCGTATCCGAAATCGTCCAGCGGTAGACGCATTTGCCGTCCTGTTCACCGAGCGAGTCCGTACGGGTGGTGATTTTACCTCCAGGACGGTTGTATTTGATGCAGTTGCTGTAAATATTGAGGAAAATCTGCCGCAGATGCAGTGGACTGCCGTAAATATACGGGTACGGAATGATGGATTTGTCCTTTTCGTACTCCCACTCAATGCCGGCTTCTTCGGCGCGGCCAATGATAATGGTAATGATATCGCGGGTCAGCTCCACCAGACTGATGCGCTCGTGCGTAAGGACGGTCGTGCCCTCCTCCAGCTTGCTCATCTGCAGCACATCGTTGATGAGCGACAGCAAGTGATTGGCGGAAATCTGCATTTTTTTGTGATTTTCCAGCAGCAGCGCCTTGTCATCAAAGTGGGTTTCGTCCACCTGCAGCAGACCGATAATGCCGTTGAGCGGTGTGCGGATATCGTGACTCATGCGCGAGAGAAATTCGGTTTTGGTGCGGTTCGCAATACGCATTTCATCGAAAGCGGCCTGCAGACGGGCGTTCTCTTGCTCGTCGCGGGCGTGCATCTGCGAGGTATCCTGCAGCAGGATAATCGCCGTGACCATCGGCATTTCGGCATTGATTTCCGGATCAAACACGGTAGTCTGCGTCATCAGCACGGTTTTCTGTACCCAGCGGATAGCGCCGTCATCCTCCTGCACGCAGTACTCCACCGTGATGTGTTTTTCACCGGCGGCAAAGCGCTTGAGCAGACGGGCACTGGTATCTGCCGTGCGGTAGCTGCCGAGTGTTGCCGGTGTGACGCGCTTGCGGTACTCGTCGCAGTAGTCGCGGTAGGAGCAGGGAAGCGGGTAGTCGAGGAACAGCGCCCGGTCCGAATCACTCTTGCCCGCAGGTGAAATGTTGCGCTCGAGGGTGTCGCGCGTGAGGTTTACCGTGTAGATTGTGCCCGCCATATCGAGCAGCGCGTCCACATAGCTGTCGTTCTCGAGGATAGACTGCTTTAGCTGCTCGTAGTACAGCGTCAGCTGCTCCTTCGGGTCGATGGCTTGGTCGGCGTTCAGCCGGATGGTCTCGAACGCGAGGATAAAGTGGTGCAGCACACCGGCTTCATCCCAGTCAATCGGAAGAACGGTCAAACGGCTGTAGCGGCTTTCATCGGCCGCGTTGTACTGCAGTTCGAGGGTATCCTCTGCGCTGTGCAGGCTGCGCTGCAGTACGTCAAGCTGCAGCGCAGAACGGACGCGGCTGCGCTCACTTTTAGCAGCCTGTTCCTCGGCAATCTGCTCGACGGCGCCGGTGTAGCTGCCGTCCGATGCCAGAAAAAAGCTCTCGCACGCGCGGATGGTGCGATAGGTGTCCAGATGCGCATCGCAGTACAGACAGTCGGAAAAGCTGCGGTGCAGGCGGTTGACCTGCTTCAGCAGCTGAAAATCCAGCCGCTTTTCTGCGGCGGCTTCCTCGCGCTTGACGTGGTTTTTGTTGATGTACATGTTTTTGTCCGCAAGGTCAAACAGATCGCGCATATTGCTGTCCGGGTTATCCGATGCAAGCGCAAAGCCGACCGCATAGCTGAGCGGCGTATCCGGATGCTGTCGGGACGCCTCAGCAAGCTGTTTACGGACATGGGAAAGCAATTTCTGCAGCGCATCGGCATCCGGTCCGTGCGTTATCGCGAGGAACTCATCGCCGCCTGCACGGCCGACAAAATGCTCCTCGGGCATGGCCGCACGCAGCGCGGCCGCAAACCGCCGGATGTATGCGTCACCGGCCTCATGGCCCATGCTGTTGTTGATGCGGCGCAGATTATTCAGATCAAAACTGCACACGCCGGTTTCTGGTGCAGGCGGCGTCGGATCGTCGAGCAGCTCCTCGCACTTGTTCTTGTTGGGCAGGCCGGTCGCGGCATCCAGATAGACCTTATGCTGCAGAGCGCGGTTCATCGCAGCCGTGCGCAGCGCCTGAAACAGCTGGTAGCCGATCAGCAGCATGAGCACGACGATATCCGCGGTGATGTACTTCTCCAGAGCGGAAAGCGAGGTTGCCTTGCGCTGTGAGTACGCCTCTGCCAGACCGGTCGCGTCGTCGCAGATGCCGAAAAAGGTTTCGCTGATGGGAATGATGTCCGTGTTATTTGAGCCGACTGCGCGCACGCGGCCGATCTCCTGCTTGAGTGCTTGAAAATAGTCATCCAGCTCCTGCATTTTGCTTTGGAAGGCATCATTGTTCAGCCGCACGAGGCTGAGCTCGTCGCTGCCGAAGCGCAGTCCGGCGATAAACGCGTCAATATCTGCGATCATGCCGTCCTGCGGCTGACCAGAGATTTCCAGCTTGACGATACGCTGGGTCTTGCCACGCACGAGTCCGGCGTAGTTGATGATACGCGCGGTGCCCTGAATACCGGCAACGAGGTTCATCATCCAGACAATCAATATAGCCAGCACGACTGCCAGTGCGCCAATGGCGGCGTTGACGATGCCGGTGCTTTTCTTTTTGGGGTTGCCAGCCATGTGCAATGACCTCCTTGCAGGCTGTCGAATTTTGTCGAACAAATTAGACGGGTGAGAATATATAAAATCATTATATCGTGAAAAGGGAACAGATGCAATGACAGAAGCGGAGAATCACGCGCTTCACAGAGATATCCACAGACTTGTGGATACATTGCCGATTTTGTGCTATAATGCAGAAAAAGCAATCGGAGGAACAGAGGATGAAGCTGCGTTATATGATTATCGGTGCCGGTGGCGTTGGCGGACCGGTAGGCGCGTATTTGAGCAAATCCGGTGCGGATACCACGCTTATTGCACGCGGAAAGCATCTTGCGGTCCTGCAGGAGCACGGCTTGACGCTTGTATCCGGAGAAAATGAGCGCGAGAGCATTCCGGTCAAGGCGATCGACATGGACGGCTTTCTTGCCGCGCGGGAGCAGGGCGCTCCCGCGCCGGATGTGATTTTCGTGTGTGTCAAGGGATACTCTCTCGCGGATACCGTGCCGTTCATCCGCAAGGCAGCAGGCAGGGACACGGTAGTTATTCCGGTGCTCAACATCTACGGCACGGGCCGTGCCCTGCAGGCGGAGCTGCCTGAGCTGCTCGTCACAGACGGCTGCATCTACATTTCGGCCAACAGGATTGCGCCGGGCGTCATTCAGAAGCACGGTGCGATCTGCCGTATCGTGTACGGACTGCCGAGCCACAAGATCGATCATCCGGTGCTGCAGCAGGTCGAGACCGATCTCAAAAACGCCGGGATCGACCCGGTTTATTCTTCGTATGTCGAGCGCGACACGCTGCTCAAATTTGCGTATGTGTCGCCGAATGCGGCCTGCGGACAGTATTATCACGCGAAAGCTGCGGAAATGCAGCATCCGGGCGAGGTGCGCGACAGCTTTGTACGCCTGATCAAAGAGGTCGTTGCGCTGGCGAACAAGATGGGTATTCCGCTGGAGAACAGGCCGGGGGAGCTGGTCGAGCGCAACCTGCGCATTCTGGATGCGCTTGCACCGACCGCGTCTACCTCTATGCAGCGCGATATGGAAGCCGGCAAGCAGTCCGAGGTGGATGGTCTGATTTATCAGGTTGTGCGTCTGGCAGAGCAGTATGACGTGGATGTGCCGGAGTATCGCAAAATCGCAGAGGCGGTAAAAAAACAGACGGAAAATAAGTGAAAACGGCAAAGACCCGGAATCTTCCGAAAAAGATTCCGGGTCTTTGCACTATGGGTGGTGATGCTGTTTCGACTGTCATTGTCAACAACGACAATTTCACTGCACACCGTCCGATGGACGGTGACATTCGCAATCCTTCTTGAGCGCCTGAAGCTGCTGCTCCATGGTCGGCACCTCGCACTTGCCGGTGCGGATGGCCTCGAGCACGACCTCGGGCGACGCAGGAACCTTATTGATGCGCACGCCGATGGCACGCGACACGGCATTGAGAATCGCCGGTGTGACGGGCACGGTCGCAACCTCGGAAATGCCCTTGGCACCGAACGGACCCTGCGGTTCCGGGTCCTCGATTAAAATAATCTCGTAATCCGGCGTATCCTCGGCACGCGGCAGACCCAGCTGACGGTACAGCGTCTTGACCGGATAGCCGTTCCTTGTCGGATAACCCTCGGTCAGTGCGTAGCCCTGTCCCATCGAGCAGGAGCCGTGCATCTGTCCCTCGATGATATGCGGATTGATGGCGCGGCCGACATCGTGTGCCGCGATGATTTTGAGCAGACGAACCTTGCCGGTCTCCTTGTCCACCTCGACGATAGCGGCCTGCGTGGCATACGCATATGCCGGAAAGTTGCGGTATTTTGCACCGCGCTTTTTCGCGCCCTCAAAATCGCCGATGGCGAAGCACGGGTCGGATGCATAATAGTATTCCGCGCGGCGTTCCTCGCCCGGCCGCCACGGACGGCTGTCTAAATCCTGCTTGAGCTTGACGCACGCCTCATATACCGCACGGCCGCCGCACAGCGTCTGACGCTCGGAAACCGACTCGCCGGTCGGGATGGTCAGCTCGGTGTCGCCGTTGGTGATGTAAATATCCGCGATATCCATGCCGAGCGTTTCCGCCGCGATCTGCGTCATGGCTGTACGGAAGCCCTGTCCCATATCCGTGCCGGAAACGATCATATGCAGGCGGCCGTCGCCCTGCAGAATCAGCCTGCACGCACCGTCATCGGTGAAAATACCCTTGCCGATGCCGACGTTCTTAAATCCCGAGGCCATGCCCCATCCAAGCACCTTGCTGCCCTTGGGATACTGGCTTTCGTACTCTTTGAGCGCTTTTTTCAGGCTTTTTTCGCATTGATTGATGGTATCCATCATACCCATGCTGTATTTGAGCACCTCACCGCCGACCGAGGTCGCACCCGGATAGACGGCATTGCGCCGGCGCAGTTCAAACGGGTCGATACCCAGCTTTTCCGCCATCATATCCATCGCGGTCTCAATCGAAATCGCCGCCTGATTGATGCCGTAGCCGCGAAACGCGCCGCCCTGCAGATTATTGTTGCGGATCGCCGAGCCTTCCACCTTGACATTGGGAATGATGTACGGGCCGCCGCTCATCAGCGCGCCGGTCATCAGCGTGCCGTAGCTTTCGCACTCGTACGGTCCGCCGTCTGAGAACATCCGGCAGTCCAGATACTGGAACTTGCCGTCCGGCGTAAAGCCGATCTCGTAATCCGTATGGTAGCCGTGGCGTTTGGTGGTGAGGATCAAATCCTCCTTGCGCGTCAGCGTAATCTTGACCGGCTTGCCGCAGGCATGAGCGGCAACAACCGCCGGTGCTTCGAGAAATGAGTCGCATTTTTTACCGAAGCCGCCGCCGAGCGGCGTGACGATAACGCGGATATCCTCCTCCGGCTTGTCCAGAATCTTTGCCAGCATACTGCGGATTTCAAACGGCGCCTGTGTGCAGGAATAGAGAATCGTTTTGCCGTCCTGCACCATGCCGATGGCCGAAACCGGCTCCATGCAGGCGTGCTCCTGCGGCTCGATCTCCTTGGAAACGTTTATCTTCACGATGTCCGGCCGCTGCTTTGCCTGTTCCACATCGCCGCTTTTGCGGCCGGTGTGCACGATAAAGCTGTTTTTTCGATACCCGTCCGCCATCGTGTAGATGCCGGGCAGCTCCTCATAGTCGATTTTAACCAGTTTGGCAGCCGCTCTCGCGTGCGCCGCCGTATCCGCGACAACCAGCGCCAGATGGTCACCGAGAAACCGCACCTCATCCGTGCAAAAGACCGGCTGCTCCGGCGTCCATGTGCCGACCTTATTCATGCCGGGCACGTCAGCCGCCGTCACGATGCGCACCACACCTTCCGCCTGTTCGGCGGCGGAGTAGTCCACCGCGTTGATCTTTGCGTGCGGCGCCGGCGCCCAGACAAATGCACCGTGCAGCAGGGTATCCGCGCCGATGTCCTCAGCGGTGAGGTCGTCGCAGAATTTCAGTTTGCCGCCGGTCTTGTCCATGCCGTCCACATCCCAGACCGACTTGCCGACCGCGGAACCGGTGATTTCGGGCACGACCTGATTTTCCCCGACCACAATAACCGTGCTTTCGTGGCTGCGGAAGCTGTCAATATCCGAATCTTCCCCGCGCAGCCGCGCCGCTGCCAGCTTGACCGCCTCGATAATCTTGACATAGCCGGTGCAGCGGCAGTAGTTGTTTTTCAGTCCGTCGTAGATTTCCGGCTCGGTCGGAGCCGGATGGTGCAGCAGCAGCGCTTTTGTCGCCATCACCATGCCCGGTGTGCAGAAGCCGCACTGCACGGCGCCGACATCGAGAAACGAGTGCTGAATCACCTGCAGCATGGTGTCGTTCGGTGCGTTTTCGATGGTCTCGACGGCTTTGCCGTCCAATCGGTGCACGAGCGTCACGCACGAGCGTGTCAGCCTGCCGTCCACCAGTACGCTGCACGCGCCGCAGTGACCGGTGCTGCAGGCTTCTTTTGTGCCCTTCATGCACTTTACATTGCGGAGATATTCGAGCAATGTGCGGTTTTCGCCGTCTTCTATTTCAATTTGTGTGCCATTGAGCGTAAATCGTAGCATGGGATTTCGCCCTCCTGCTGTTACTTGATTTTTGCTTTGATGCGCATGAAGCGTCTGTGACCGGAGTCAAGCGCCTCGTAAAAGTCCTCGCTGTCCTTCAGGTCATCCTTTGTCAGCTTAGAGACCACATACATCAGCACGAACGCGGTCGCCAGACCGATCGTGCCGTACCACACATAGCCGAGATCCCAGACGAAGAAGGTCAGGCAGATAATGATCGCACCGACCGAAATCGAGGTGATAGCGGCTTTTCGGGTTGCCCACTTGCAGTAAATGCCGAATACCAGCGCCGGGAACAGCGATTCGACCAGGGAATCCGCGAAAATCATCAGATTGTAGACGTATTCCCAGTGCATGAGCGATACGCCGACCGTCACCGCGCCGAACAGCAGGATAACGACACGGACGACCGTGGTTTCCGATGCCTTGAACTTGCAGTGAACGATGCCGACCAGCAGGTCCTTGTAGATGATGGACGACATGACCATCAGCAGCGCATTTGCGGTGGACAGACCGACCGCCAGTACGCCGATGAGGAACACAATCATCAGAATCTGCGCGAGCAGACCGTGCGTGCCCGCGATGATGTTGCACATATACGGGATAACCAGTTCGGTTTCCGAGCTGGTAAGGTCAGGCATGGCCGCCAGCGCGACCAGACCAATGAGCATCGTGCCTCCCCAGACAATGATCTGGAGGAACGGCGCGAGGAATGCCATCTGGCGCTGGTCCTTCAGGCCCGCGCTGTAATAGCCGGAGCGCACGAACACCTGCGGCAGCAGCAGCGTGTAGCCGAACGCACACGCGAGCGGATAGCTGACGCGCGACGGATAGGTGCATATGCCGATCGGACCCGGATAGGAGAACCAGTCCGGTGTCTGCACGCGGACGGTCTGGAATGCCTCGATGATCGAGCCGTTGAATACGATCTTGAGCGTTACGAAAATAATTGCCCACAGCGCCAGAATGAAGAACCAGCCCTGTACAGCATCCGCCAGTGCGGTGGATTTTACGCCGCCGAGCATGACGAATACCGTCATGATAATGCCGCAAATGAGCGTAAACGTCTGCGAGGATACCGCGCCGCCGGTGGCTACCTCAGCCGCGCGTCCGCCGGCTACCAGTACCGCCGAGATAAACGGCACGGCGCAGATAATGTAAACAATGTCGATGATAACGGTCAGCGCCTTGGACTTGTAGCGGCAGAAGAAGAAATCCGCCGGAGTGGTGAAGTGCTTCTGCTGGTTGACCAGCCATACCTTGGTCATTGTAAAGTAGCAGATGATCGGGAACATGGAGTAGATGCACATCTCCGAGAAGAAGTAGCCCAGTCCGTAGCGGTAATATGCACCCGGGCCTGCGAAAAATACCCAGACGCTCATGCAAGAGGCGATATAGGTCATGACCATGACCGGCCACTTGAACCGGCCGCCCTGCAGATCGACCTTGCCTGCGTCACGTTTTTCCTTCCATGTGGTGTAGCGCGCGATGGCGATTAAAAATAGAAAATATGCCGCAAAAACGATCCATACCGTTTTGCCTGAAAGTAAACCCTGTGTTGTCATTTTCTCTGTTATCCTTTATTTGTCCGATTCTTTTTGCGTTTCGGAAGCGGCAGGCGTCATATTCTCTGCCGTTTTGTCCTGTTCCTCATCCTCAATCAGAGGGTATTCCTTCTCGGTCAGCTTGCAGCCGATATACACGGACAGCACCGTGCCGACAAAGCTGATTAGACCGTGTATGATGCAGGCGGTCTCGCTGCCGTAGGGTGGGAATCCCGGGAAATTATAGAATACCCAGAAGAACAGCACAGACGCCAGCCAGATTTTCTCTGTTCTGCCGATTTTCATTTTGTGTCACCTTGTTTTCTCTTTTGTTTTAAGGCAATACCGCACAATTAGAGCTGCGGCTCCTTGTGCAGGCTCCGGTCGCACTGCCGCGGCGCTTTGTGGAAATTTTGTGCCCTGACGTCGTTGTGATTTCACGCTAATACACAAAGCATTACCGCAAAACCACGCCTGGTCAGAACGCAAAATTTACTCACAAATCGCTCTTATTTAATTGTGCGGTATTGCCTTGAGTAATTACTTTTGCGAACGCCACTCGTCGAGCAGCGCATCCGAATCCACGACAAGTCCCAGATGCAGCGAGATCATGCGCAGCGCAGGCTCTTCGAGGTGCTCGGAGCCGCGGGTCAGGTCGCGCGGCACGACGACGCGGAAGTCGCGGTTTGCGGCATCGAAGGCGGTGTTGATAACGCAGCAGTCGGTCATGCAGCCGGTGAGCACCACGCGGCGGATGCCGAGGTTGCGCAGCAGCAGTTCCAGATCGGTCGGATAGAACGCGCTCAGGCGCTTTTTGGTCGTTACCATGTAGTCCTCGTCGTGTACATTGATAGACATTCTGTTCCAGCGTGTGCCTTCGATGGCGTGCTCTGCGATGTTGGGAATCTCACCGACCGTAACCGGAAACACCATGCGCCACGCAGACGGAAACAGTTTTTCGTCTGCGCCGCCCTTACGCAGCGTTGAGCGGACATGAATGATCGGCAGACCGAGCGCGCGTGCTTCGTTCATGAAATGATTGAGCGGTTCGATGATCTCGCGTCCTCGCGGAGACGGACATGGACAGTCCGGGTCGGTTGACAGGTGTCCATCGTGCATGTCAATCGTAATGACAGCCGTATCGCGGCGATTAAGGAAAACCTGCTGTAATTGCTCCGGAACCTCCTTTTCGATGCTGTCAAAGTATGCGTTCATTTGATTTTTCTCCTTCCCGGCAAAACGCCGCAGCAATCTGTGCGGCGCTGTCAATAGCGGTATTGGAGTTATTATAGCACATGTGTCATGACATGTGCAAATGTTTTGGTCGGGGGGGTGAAAGATTCTAAGGGTGGGGGACTGGGGCGAGGTTGGGCGGGAGGATGGTGGTGCGGCTATCGCCATCGTTCCGCGAAGGGAGCGACGTCACCGTTTGGTGACAGGTCTCCACCAAACGGTATTTCAATTCACGCCCCGCGAAGGGAGCGACTCAAGTCGCATCCTCGCCTCCAAGAAAAGTACGGATTTCAATCCACGCTCCCGCGAAGGGAGCGACCATTTAGCGTAGTATAATAAGTACAGAACAAGAATTTCAATCCACGCTCCCGCGAAGGGAGCGACGAAAGCGTTCCGGGCGCGGAACTCGTGGAAAATATATTTCAATCCACGCTCCCGCGAAGGGAGCGACTTGCGGCCTGCCCTGCAAAACGCTTATCTGGAGTATTTCAATCCACGCTCCCGCGAAGGGAGTGACCGGTTTGCAGCGTCAAGCCTACTGTCACGGCACAATTTCAATCCACGCTCCCGCGAAGGGAGCGACCATAGGCGGCGCTGTCGTTGATACGATGGCACTTATTTCAATCCACGCTCCCGCGAAGGGAGCGACCCGCAAACGATACCATCCAGTCCTACAAGGACATATTTCAATCCACGCTCCCGCGAAGGGAGCGACGCAAGATCAGGTGCAGCCACTTTGCAAGAAACGATTTCAATCCACGCTCCCGCGAAGGGAGCGACGCCAGCCGATGCTGGGCGCAATCGTAACGCTGCTATTTCAATCCACGCTCCCGTGAAGGGAGCGACATAACCCTCCGGTGCGGCAATCTCGTATACCTCATTTCAATCCACGCTCCCGCGAAGGGAGCGACCTGCCTGGGCGACATGCCCGGCATCGTGCCCATGATTTCAATCCACGCTCCCGCGAAGGGAGCGACGCTGTTGTTCTCGTTTTCCTCGATTTCGGCGAGTGATTTCAATCCACGCTCCCGTGAAGGGAGCGACGGTTAAGGGTACCAGCGAAGCACTCGCAGGCGCGATTTCAATCCACGCTCCCGTGAAGGGAGCGACGTTCAAGATCGACCGTGTTCTCGCTAACACCGCATTTCAATCCACGCTCCCGCGAAGGGAGCGACGTGTCTACGCTGGCGCGTTGGGTTAAAACGATTATTTCAATCCGCGCTCCCGCGAAGGGAGCGACCACTCTTGACGAGTAAGTAATCAGTGGTAACACCATTTCAATCCACGCTCCCGCGAAGGGAGCGACGGTACGCCGGTCGGCAAGGAGGATCGCAACAGTATTTCAATCCACGCTCCCGTGAAGGGAGCGACCCAATGGATTTTAGGAAAATCGCACCGTACTCTCATTTCAATCCACGCTCCCGCGCGTTTTGCGCATGCGCCCATGAGCGCCGGAGACGCGCCTGCATAGCTGAAGCTGATAATTCCGGCGAGGGCATGGAGCGGAAATCGAGCCGTTACCTGCTTCTCGCGGTTGACGACAACATTTTCGCCATCGAGTGTCAGATAGGCGTCCTCGGAGGTGACAAACAGCGTGTTAAGCAGCTTTTTCATTCCTCCATCGCTCCTTTCAGGTAGCCGGAAACCGATTTGACTTTCATCAGCTTGGGCAGGCACAGCTCTTTGAGCGAACAGGCCGAGCAGCCTTTCTGCGGTTTTACCTTAGGCGTGCAGCCGCGGCGCAGATAGTCGTGCATTTCGGCAAGGCTGTCGCGTACACGCTGCCGCAGTTCGTCTGTAAATTCGACAGGCGTCCGTCGGCGCGGCTCGCCGTAGAACAGCGCGCCCGCGGGAATAGTACAGCACAGCATTTCCTCAAGACACATCGCCTGACCGCACAGCTGCAGCTCGTCCGCGTCGTGCGGCTTGGGCTTGCCGCGCTTGTATTCGACAGGAAACGGCGACCACAGTCCGTCTCGTCCCTGCAGGGTAACGCCGTTTTCCGAGCGATGAAATTCCACCACATCGCATTCACCGGACACGCCGAGCACCGTCGAATGGATACGCATGGCACGAACAATCAGCAGGTCGCTGCGGCTTTCTGTGCCGCCGCCGTGCGCTTTCTCGTGCAGAATTGAGCCGTCCACCGTGCGGTAATTTTCCGCCCACTGGTGCTCCACATGGATGAGCGCCCATTGCCGACGGCAGAATGCGAAATGCTGCAAACCGGAGAGCTGGAGGAAGTCCTCCTCGGCGTAGATTACCCCAGTACCTTGCAGGTCACGCCGGCCGGCAGGTTGGCTTCGTCAACCGTGATGGTGTAGTCCGTGTACGCACGCGGCGCAATCACGTCTTCGTTGTGCTCGGCATGAACCAGATCAAACAGCTTGTGCGAGGGTGCGTTGCCAAGCTCGGAATCATGCTTGAACACAATCAGCTGGCGTACAGCCATCTTGCCGCGAGCAGCCGAATGGTCGTTCTCGAACATGTTGATGATTGCCGTCCACAGCAGTTCAAGGTCAGCCTCAGAGAATCCGGTCGTCTTGCGGGCGAGGTTGGCGGAAACATAGCCTTCCGCACGGTACAGACCGTAAGGCACGATGTACTTGCGGCCCATTTCGGTACCCTTTTTCTCCGCGTCAGCCTCGGTGGTGATGGCAACACGCGTGATGGTGACTTCTTGCGGCACAATGGGATCCACACTGCGGGCAAAGCCAAGCTGTACCGGACCGCGCACCTGTCCGCAGTTGAGCGCACCCTTGACAAAGGTGGTCATAACCGCGCCGAATGTGCGAATATCGTAGAAATTCTGGCACATAAAGTCACGCAGCTTGCTGTCAAGCTGATCGTCCTTCTTCTTTGCATCCTTGAGCTTGTCCGGCGCTACGCCGACATAAGCGCAGGCTTCTGCATCGCTGCGGTTGAGCGGCACACTGTCCTTAACGTAAATGCGGTAGCCGGATTCGCCTTCCTTGGCCATCTCTACATAGTTGCGGATTTTGCGCTTGAGGCATACATCGGTCACCAGACCGTAGCCGGTTTCCGGATCGATACGCGGCATGTTGCCCGCATCCGGATCGCCGTTCGGATTGCCGTTTTCCACGTCGAAAAAGATTACAAATTCATAGCGGTTTTTGATGGATTCCATTTACTTGTCCTCCTTTACTTTGCGATGGTAGTATCCAAGATAAAAACAGGTGGTTTCTTCGGGGTTATAGCGAGAAGGAAGTGTCTCGGTCAGCAGAGAGAGCAGATGTTCCTTTTCGTTTTGCAATTTAACGGCGTAATTGTGCTTATTGCGCATCAGTTTTTTCATATGGTACTCACTAAGCGGAATAATTTTATTAAATGCAGTTTTAGGAGTGGAGCCAGCCGCACGAAAATAGCTGTCTTTAATACTGCGGTTGATTTGATAATCTACAGATGCAAGCTGAATCTGCTCGAGGACATAAAATAACTGTCCCAGAACGTAGGGCTGGTAGGTGCAGTCATCATTTAATTGCATATAAGCCACCTCTTGTAAAGTAGGATGATTTTTGTAATTTTGCATTAAATACGCTTTTAAAATTGCGGCACGCCGCCAGTTTATCTCAGAATCTGCGCGGATACGGAGCATAACACCGTTCAGCAGTGCAGCCGGATAGCGGTCGTTGTTCCAGACGGCGCGGGCAGTCGCACCGGCCATAACCGGACTCGGCTTTTTGTCGCGGGCACTCTGGTTGACGGTTTCGGCAAGCAGCTGCCACAGCGGCAAAAAGCCGGCAGGCGCCCTCGCCGGACGCTTGATTTTCAGACGTTCATAGTGCGCGTTGACGTTCTTCATCAATTCACCAAACGTGTTTTTATAGAAGAATCGCACACTCAGACGCGCAGCATTCGGTGCCAGACCGAGAATGTAGAATGCACGGTCAGGATCAAGATTTAATTCCTGACACGGTTCGCTGTCTGCAAGGTGTTTGAGCGCAGCGGATAAGTCATTATCCGACCAGCTTTGCGTGTTATTGCCCATAAGGCAGCTGAAAAAATCAGTATACTGCGGTTCCGCGGTCTCCGCCCAGCAAACGACAGTGGTGTCGCCGATGTACTGCGTATGCTCGCGGTCAGCCAGCAGGTGATTGAGCGCCGTCGTATAAGCAAATGCAGCGTGCTTGCCAACAGGTGCGTTGTAGTTCTGCTCGTGACCGTAGGAACAGAAGGCGGGTGCGTTGAACGATACAAGTGCGGCGCCGCTGGACTGCGCATCACGCACACCTTTGATGGCAGGATGAACGGCGGCAATCTCATCCAGTTCGCCGGTGACAAGACATTGCTGTTTGGGTGCATCGGAGTCACCGTCATAATGCGCCTGCCATGCAGCGCAGATGGCCGGATCATCTGCCGGATACTGCCTATTCACATAAAATACCAGATTGGCACCGGAAATGATTTTGTCGTAATCATTGACAAGAGCAGGGTGCTGTGCAGCTTCGGCAGGCTGCCATGTATCAAAGAAGGAGAGAATTGCGTGTGCGAAAGGAGAGTCCACAGTGCCTAACAGCTTGTGGTGCAGCTCGGCAGCGGCGTGAAAGCATTGCAGACTGCGTTCCGGTTTGCCTTTTGCGTCTATGCCAAGCAGATATGCCGAATTATCCCACATAAAGTTGGACGTGACACCGGAAGAACGCTTGACTGCCGCCGGAAGACGAATATCCTCGCGCGGACGGAGCACTTTCTTTTTGCCTGCATCCACTTCATGCAGCAGCGGAATAACCTGGGTGAGTTCACCGTTTTCGCGCAGCTGGAGCGCATAACTGATTTTCGGTCTGCCCCAGCCGGGCGCATCAATTTCACCGCGGGCATTGAGGGCATCATAATATTGCGTCAGCGCCTGCAAAATCATTTGACCACCTCCGCACTGTGAATCGGGGGAACCTCCATGACACCGTCTACCAGCTTGGCGCGGAAGAACATCGGTGTGATATTGGCGGGATCGCTGTAATCCATGTCGAGCAGCATCCAGCCGAGATCGTGTTCACCGAGCAGTTCCTCCGGACAAGGCGGAAGTTGTTCACAAAGCTCAAACTTTACCGGAAATTCCCGTGTGCCGAAGTAGGGCATGCTGTAGCACTGTCCGCGGCGCAGACGGCGTTTCATAATGTCCTGAAACTTGCCTGGATTGTCAGTCGGCGCAGCCTTGTCGGTCATTTCAAAGTGCGCTTCAATGACATAGTGGACATCACGCAGTATCATTGCGGCACGCTGCTGAATGCTTTCCGACGCAGCAAGATACAGCTCACCCTTGGGTTTTGCAATCCACGCCTTGACCGAACGTGCGTTGATGGTGTCTTTCACCTCATTTCGGCGGATGTTGGTGAAGTGAATCGGCGCACAGACATGAATGCGGTCGATGATCCAGCGAAGACCGGGATGCCAGTAAATACTTTCCAGCAGTCCG
>ERZ773228.2754-NODE-2754-length-15512-cov-30.860775_pt1 | contig 15512 bp, 20 predicted proteins | sample MGYA00580524_ERZ773228 | MGnify/ENA primary metagenome ERZ773228 (study PRJEB29015, sample SAMEA2737768) | human gut metagenome | biome: human gut; feature: human-associated habitat; material: faeces | place: China | collected 2012 ... | reverse complement strand
CCGGCACTTCACTACAGTAAAGCGCTCACTTCAGGACAGTAAAGTGATGATGTAAATTGTTCACAGTTTGTTAACATATGTGCATGTCCGTTGTGGTATAATAAGCATAGAAAGGAGCGTGTACAAGATGAAAATAGTTAAATTGCCAGTTGAGTACATTCGATTCTTGAACGAAGAGCACCATGTAGTATATGGACGCTTTGAATACTGGATGTTTCTGAAATCGCATAACGGTTTTGGCTGGCGTGTCGGGTACAAGCGCCGCAACATCAAAACCGGAGACACAGAAGAGGTGAAGATTGTATGACACTGAAAGACTATCACAGGTTTACTTTGGGCACATCCGACCACCTGACCCGTTGCCGTGTGCTGTGGGGTGGTGTGGAAGTCTTGAACGACTATTTTAGCCGTTTGGGCGATATCGGGCAGAATATCAAAATCCGTTCGGCCCGATACGATGAAAAGCACGACATTTTGACGGCGTATGCATCGGACAAAGGCTTTGTAGAATACCGCAATGCGTTACGGCATTTACAGCATAATGAAGGGAGATATAACAAGTATGACCACAAGAAAAAAGGCATTTAAAGTATGTCACATTTACGTGTATCAGAGCAATAAAGGGGCGTGGTATGCGTCAAGCTGCGTCTATGCAGACCCCCGCGAAATCCGCAAGCTCTATGACTGCATTCGCACAAGCCTTGCCGGGGCGGCAGATTGTGTGTTGACGGAAACCATGGACGGATTTAGAATAGAGGTGTTTCAATGATGTTTACAGTCTTGTTTTATGAAATACAGATGATGGCGTTTATTCATGATATTGTCTTGATGCTTTTAGGCGGTGCGTTCTGCCTGCTCTGTGCCGTTGTCGTGGCGATTCCTGTAAATTGGTTGTTCCGCAAAATCGGGTATTGGCTGGCAGATAGAGACTTTGAAAGGAGACATAACAACCATGGCACGAAGCGCTAAACATTTGCCGAAGTATGCGCCGCAAACATGGGAATATTACAGTCCAGACGCAACAGACCCGAACCGGCTTACAAACGCGGAGCTTGTAAAGGTCATTCGCAAGGCCGCAAAGGCCGCAAATCAGCGTTTGCGCGCTCTGGAAAAAAGCGACGTTATCAACACAGCGAAAACAGGTGCGTACAAGTATGCAGAGAGCCAATTTTCGGGCAAAATTAAACCCCGTTTTAATGAGCGGCCCAAAGAAAGCGCCGACAGGACGGCGCTCAAGCACCAGTATTTGCAGCTGCGTGAATTTATGACAATGAAATCAAGCACCGTTACCGGTGTAAGAGCAATCAAAGATGCACGGTATCAAACCGCAGTGCAGCGGGGGTTCAAAGGCGCACAAGAGCAATGGGACATGGCGGTGCAGAAATTTTTCACCAAAGCTGCAGAAAAGCTTTTCGATAGCGATAAAATTTATGACGCTATTACCGGTAACAATTCGGACGTTTTGGAAGATATCATATCGGCAGACAGGGACGACCAAACAACAAAAGGTCAAGCGCTGCTAGACTATGTAAGGAGAATCACGTAAATGAGAGAAACGCAAGGCGTGCTTGTTAGCGAATGTTTAGCTGAATATTTGCCGCGCCTTGTGTGTCCGCGAAAAGTCAAGCGCACCAAAGGCCGGAAATATATGTCAAGCTATCTGGACGTAACAGCAACGTTTGATATTGAGACCACGAACACCGACACAGACGGCTTTGCTTACAGTTGGCAGACCTGTATTGGTGGTGAAGTCATTGTCCCCCGGTATTTTGAAGAGTGGGCAGAAATGCTTGAAACTCTGGTGGATAAGTGGGGAGTCAATGAAAAGAACCGGCTTGTGTTGTATGTGCATAATTTAGGCTATGAACATCAATACATTATGCAGCTGTTAACGGCCCGTTGGGGTCTGGCTGATAGCTTGTATACGAAGAGCCGCAAGCCCTTGTATTTGCGCTTTGATAATGGCATTGAGTTTAGGGACAGTTTCAAGCTGTTTCAAAAAAGTCTTGCCAGAGCAACGGAAGGTTGTGAGCACGCAAAACTTGCGGGTGACCTTGATTATACTGTCTATCGAACCCCCGACACGCCTTTGACAGATACGGAATTCGCGTATTGTGTCAATGACGTGTTGGGCCTGTATGAAGCAATTGAGCGCTTGAAAGCAGAGCACGGGTACAATCAGGCTACAATCCCTTACACCAATACAGGCATGGTCATTGAAGCAGTACGCAAAGAAATCATGCCGGATAGGCGTTGTATGGCAGCTATTAAGGCATTGCAGCTTGACCGTGAACAGATGGCGCTTGCATATCACTGCATGGCGGGTGGTGATACCCACGGCACGCGCTGGCGTGCCGGTCGTACCTATATCAATTGTAACTCTTATGACTTCAAGAGTGCGCATCCGTCGCAGCAGCTGCTTTGGAAATTTCCAGCTGGTGCACCGGTGACACTGCCCGCAGATTTGCCGGAATTGGATTTGAAAAAATTCATCAATGCCGGGTATGGCTGGATAGCTAAACTTTGCATTATCAATCCCCGGTGTAAGCCTGAATGCCCTGACCCTTGTGTGTCTTTCAGTAAATGCCCTGACGTGTCGGGCCTTGATGAACTGGATAACGGTAGAGTTTTGGGGGCTGATGCTCTTTTCTGGTATTGTGATTCAAACGACTACCAGAGGTTCATTGATGGGTATACCTATGATAAAATAGTCGCAGCGGAGAGCGTGGCGTTTCGGCTGGACTACTTGCCAGATTCTTTTCGCAAAACGATTTACGAAAAGTTTCGTGTGAAAGAATCAGAGAAGGGCAGTCCAGATTATGCCTTTGCAAAAATTTGCGTTAATACTATTTTTGGCGCGTGCGCACAGAAAACCGTTCGTGATGAATACGGGTGCGACCCCGACACGCTGGAATGCACGCACAAAAGTTGGATAATGAACTTGCAGAGTAAAGACGATGCCGAAATTCAGAAATCACAAGAAAAGAAATTTCCTTTCTTGTGGGGTCTGTGGACTGCATCAATGTCCCGTCTTAAGCTGTGGGATATGCTGAAACGTGTTGGTTGGGAGAAGGTTATTTATTGGGACACGGACAGTTGCAAGTTTGAGGGGGAGAAACAGCCTGCCATTGACGACTACAATGCCGTTATTCGTGCGCAATGTGTGTTACGTGATTGTGTAGTTGAGAAGAAAGACGGCAGCAAAGTCTATATTGGCGTTGCAGAGGACGAACACCCGCAAGACCGGTATGGTATGCAGGCATTCAGATTTTTGCATGCAAAGTGCTATGCTTGTGTCGATGCAGACGGCACGATAGAAAGCACTATCGCGGGAGTGAACAAGAAAGCCGGTGTAAAAGCCCTTGATGGCAGCATTGATAATTTGCGCGATGGCTTGTTGATTTCACCCGCAGGCGGTCAATGTCTGGCATACCATGACGAACCTATACGCACCCGCACCGACTTTGCAAAACCCACGGTTTCCGCGTCGTGGGTCGTTATGACCGAACGCGAATACAGGGTATCGGATGAACGTAGTCTTTTAATGGAATGTGAGGTATCAATATGAAATTTTGTGATATTATGCTGTGCTGTGGCATATTGTGCATTATCAATGCAATATGCGTAACAATTTGCATTGTTGTCCCCGGCTGGTGGGTTTGTAAATGCCTGTTTGTTGGCGGTGCTAACTGTATTGCGTTAGCAGTGTTAACGTGTTGATAGTTTCACAAATTGTTCATAGTTTGTTAACACATCAGCGCTGCCGATGTGTTACAATATAATCAGAAACCAGACCGGTTTCAACACAATAGACAGAAAGGAAAAACATTATGAAACTGACAGGCTATTACATGACAGCGACTGCAAAAACTGAGCTTGGTATCACTGATATCACCGTTTTTGATGTCAAGACCCGCGCGGAGCTGGTGAAGCGGCTGAATGAAGTGCATCCTGGCGTGTGCCGTCTGTACGATTTTGAGCGGCATTCGTTCCAGCTGAACATGATGCCGGGCGACGCAGTAGACGCTGTATCACTGGCCGGACGGCTGGAACTTCCGTCGTGTGAGGTGCTTTGATATGGCAAGTATTTCAAAGGTTGAGCTTTGGGAAGATGTTGCAGGGAACGTTATCGGGCTGGTGTTCGACCCTGCCGGGCAGCTGACGAACGCGGTGCAGAATCTGGCAGCACAGCAGCCCCTGCCCCGCCCCGCGCTGGTTGAAGCAGCACGGCAGGCTTTCCCGTTCGCCCCCACGTATGACCCGCACGCATTTGGGGAGCGGTCTCTTGTAGACTTGTATGTTTATTTGCAGGCATACAATCACCACATTGCGGATATCTTCCCGGAAGCCCCGGCCGCGCTTTATCCGGAACGTGCAACTCCTGCCGGGCTGCAGTTCCTTATCCGCTGGATGTTCTGAGGGGGTGAACATATGCAGGACATCAATAACAAGCTGAAGGAGATTCTCGAAAAGCTGACGGATTTTTTCGAGAATTTTGTGGATGAAATGGCAGAGGTTAAGACAAACCAGACCGACGCAATTTCCCATCTGCAGACCATCGAACAGAAGCAGGACACCATTATTGATTTGTTGCGCACCATTGCAGCAAACACCACAAAGTAAGCTGTTCCACATGGAACATAAACTGACAGACAACAAAGGAGAATTATTATTATGGCATTCGCAAAAAAGAACAATGCATCCACCTCGAAGAAAGCCGCTGATGCCCCCCGCGTCACCTTGGAAATGCTTCACAATCTGCATGCCGTCGTGCGCGGCGTGCGGCAGGTCGCAGACAACTGTTTGACCTTTACGCTGCGTCTGTACGGCATTGACCTGTACGGTATGCGGCTGGTTGAGGGCGAAAAGAGCACGTTCATCACCGCCAGCGCCAACAAGGGCAAGAACGGCAAATACTACGACAATTACCGTGTCTACTTTGCCGAAGATGCCGCGCAGGCCGTCGAAGTTGCCGTCCGTAACGCATACGACGAAAACACGGACGAAGTAGAGGTATAAAATTATGAGCAAGCGCAACAAAGATATTGCGCTTGACCTGTATACCGGCGACGGCTGGGTGAACATCCCATCCGTCGCCGCTTTAGGTTGCTGGTGCAATATAATCATAGGCAAAAGACAAGTTGGTAAGACGTTCGGCACGCTGAAATATATGCTTGACGAAAACAAGTATTTCTTGTACATGCGTCGTACCGTGAACGAATTGCAGGCCGTCGCTGCTGACCCGGATTTAAATCCGTTTAACGCTCTGCAGTCCGTGGGTTATGATATCGGCATTCTGAAAGCGGGTAAAATCTCCTATTCAATCGGGGATATTGAATACACGGACGAAGAGGACAAAGACGGGCGGAAGAAATGGCACATCGGCAACAAACGCGCCGTTGGCATGGCGCTGCCGTCCATTGCAGGCATCCGGGGTTTTAATGGTAACGTATTTTCAGACCTTGTTTTTGATGAATTTATCCCTGAAAGAATCATTGCAAAGCGCAAAGCAGAGGGTGAAGCGCTTCTGAATGCATACGTTACAGTGTGTGGCAACAGAGAGCTGGAAGGAAAACCGCCCTTGAGAATGTGGCTTTTAGCAAATGCATTCGACATTTCCAGCCCGATTCTTGAACAGCTGGGATGCACTGACCTTGTGGCGAAAATGTCAAGGAGCGGAAAAGAATGGTGTATGACTGATACGGGAGTTTTTATTGCAATGCCGCACAGCGACCGTATCAGCGACCGCCGCAAGCAAACCGCGCTGATGAAGCATCTTGCAGGCAAAGGCGACTTTTACAAAATGGCGATGGAAAACCAATTCGTGTATAATAACCTTGAGAACGTGCGCCCCCGCAGCCTGAAAGGCATGACACCGCTGTTTGCGTTTGCTGGATTGTACGCGTATCAAATGGATGAATTGCACTATTACATTTGTGAAAGTCCCCACAGTGGCAGGGAGCATTATGGGAGCAGCCCACAGGCAGCAGCGCAGTTGCAGGCCGTTCACCCTGAATTGCGTCCTATGATATGTTTGGGACAGGTCGATTTTTCGTCGGTTCCCGCGCTCTTAAAGGTCAAAACATATCTTGACATCAAAGATTAAAGGGTGTATGATTAAGGAGCGGGGGAGCCGCACAAAAGGAACACCCCGGAAGGGTGCGCGGCTGGCTTTTCCTTTTCCATGCCCCCGCGTTTCTGAGAGCAGAACACCGCATCCTCTATGCAGCTGGGGCTTTCTGCTCCTGTTCTGCTTTCAGAAACAGAAAGGGGGTGAAACACATGGTAAACGTGTATTTTTTGAGCGTGGACGGAAATAGCCGTCTGTCTGAGCATTTTAAACTTTCAGAGTTTCAGTGCCGCGATGGGCAGGATTTTGTTGCAGTTGACCCCCGACTTGTTGAACTGCTGGAAAACATACGCAAGGTATGTGGCGACGCGGTGCACATCAACAGCGGATTCCGCACTGCAAGCTGGAACCGGCAGCAGAAAGGCAGCGCACCCCACAGCAAACATCTTTACGGGCTGGCTGCAGATATCTGGGTGGGTCACTATGACAAAATGCACCGGCCTGTCCGCACAAAGACCCCCGCCGAAGTCGCCGCGATTGCTGAAATCTTTTTAGGAAACAGCGGCGGCATTGGCATTTATAAGACTTTTACACACGTCGATGTTAGAACCGGTTCGAGCCGGTGGAAAGGATGATTCACATGACTATCAACGATATTTTGGCCCTTGGCAAAATGGGATTCACGGCACAGCAGGTGCAGCAGATGCTTTCTTTGGAACGCGCGCAGCAGGGCCAGCCCAAAACCGACCCGTTAGGCGTTGACCATCAGGCCCCCCCGGCACAGCAGCCTGTGACCCCTGACCCTATGGCGGCAATGGCGCAGCAGATTGCCGACCTGACCGCTGCTATCAATGCAAAAAACGTTCCGACCGCTGGCACGGTGGGCAATCCCGCACCTGTGACCAGCGTGGAAGATATCATTCTGGGGCTGGTGCAGCCTGCAGAAGCACCCGCAAGCCCCGACTTTAGCGCCGTAAAGTAACGGCAGAAAGGAGCATCCAATGGCAAAATCCCGTACTAACATGCCTGAACTGAAGGGCATGAGCGTGTTCCGTCCGACTGACATTTACACCATTGCCAATGCGCTGGTAAAGGAAGTCACCGGACAGACTACCACTATTCAGGCCATCAACACCGCCAGTTTTATTCAGGTCGGGCAGATGTGTCTTGACCAGAGCATGGAAGGAACCCTGCAGGCGCTTTCTAACATGATTGCGCGCACGGTCATTTCCAGCCGTTCTTATGCGGGGCGGTTTACCAGCATCGAGACCGACCGGCAGGAATGGGGCCTGTTTGTCCGTGAAATCGCTTTCTTCTCTGGTGATTTTGATGAATCGAAGTTCATCAACACCGCGCAGAATGCCGATATTCTGGTGGACGGCAACAGCGTTGACATGTACAAAATCAAGAAACGCTATCCGCTGGAAATGTTCTATGGTGGGCAGAAGGTGCTGAACCAGCGCTATACCACTTTCCGGAACCAGCTCAAGACCGCCTTCACCAGCGAGAGCGAGTTTAGCGCGTTCCTTGCTGCTATGACTACCGAAATCGCAAACGATATCGCGCGCTGGAAAACCGCAGAAAACCGGGCACAGGTCATCAACTTTATGGGTGCGCTGTACAACTCTGACCGCCCCGAATGCCATGTGAACCTGACCAAAGCTTTCAACGCGGCCCGTGGTACGACCTACACCACGCATGACTTGCTGACCGCCCATCTGCAGGAATTTCTTTCCTTTTTCGTGTCGTGGCTGGAAACTACCAGCAGCCTGATGGAGAACAGCTCTGTGCTGTACCACCAGACCCCTGTATGCACCGACGACGGCGGCAACGCGCTGCACCTTTTGCGTCACACCCCGAAGAGCGAACAGAAACTGCTGCTGTATCAGCCCCTTATCAACGACGCGCGCAGCTGGGTCTATCCCGCCATCTTTGGCCCCGGCTATTTGAGTTTCGGCAACTACGAAGGTGTTGATTTCTGGCAGAACATCAACGATAAACCCGCTATCTCCTGCATCCCGTCGCAGTTCGACGTGAATACGGGCAAACAGGTGACGGGTGGTGCGGTCGCTCTGTCCTATGTCGTGGGCCTGCTGTATGACCGCAAGGCCATGGCAACTACTTACTATCAGGATAGCGTGTACACTACCCCGTTCAATATCTCTGGTGAGTACTACAACACGGAGCACCACTGGAAGATGAACTACACGCAGAACCCGACGCAGAACGCTATCCTTATGTTCATGTCCGACGAACCGTAAAAGGTTCTATTATAACCCCGGCAACTGAATGTACAGGGGCGGCGCACCGCCGCCCCTGTTTTATTTTAAAGGAAAGAGAGGTTATTACATGGCAGACCATAACGAAGGTATTGAGCACGGATATCATGCACATCTGGGCAAAGTATCGAAACGGCTCAACAGTACAAAGCGCATTGCTCTGTCTGAGCTGCCGGACGAATTTCCATTTTACATGAAACGGGCCTGTAGTATGGAAGCACCGGTATTTTACGTGCGTCTGAATAGCCTGAACATTTCCCCTCAATACAACTATTGTTACATCGAGGAAACTCACGCATATTACTGGATAGAGGACATCACCGCGTTGAACGCCAACAACTGGCAATTTTCCTGCACCATTGATGCACTTGCGACCTTTGCAGACGATATCAAGAAAACTAAAGCGTACATTGTATACGGTCACAACAAATTCGATGCATCCGGCGACAGCTACCGCGTGCAAGACAGCCGCCAGAACGTGGCACAGCGTCCGCAAGTTGCAAGCGTGGCTCTTGATGTGACGGATGAATGCATTGATAGCACGCAGGGTGCTTTCATTCTTTCTGCGGTCGGTAAAAGTTCCGGTGTCACCACCTATGTTATGAACAAAACGGCGCTTTCCCGCCTGATTGACAGCATTCAGCAGGATATCACCGCCGATTTTGGACAGATGATTTCTGACGTGCAGACCAAAACAACACAGGTTAACACGGTGGACACATATCCGCCGGCATTGGAAGCAAAAGGCGGTGTTGTTTCTCGTATCGGCAGCACCACGGAAACTTACAGCGGTGCAGACAGCTCCACGGATAAGGCTATCAAGTATCTGGCAAAGAACTTTGTGTACGGCGGCGCGGCTGTGGATTGTATCCGCTCCTGCATCTGGATTCCTATTAAGGCAAGTGTTATCCCGCAGAGCAGTCAAAATGTCTTTTTGGGAGACTTTGACACCGGCGTTTCTGGCGGTGTCATGGGGCATTCTCAAATCAAACGTGAAACCGTTATTCCGATTCCGTGGCCTGTGTCGGACTGGAAGCGGTTGAACTGCCAGATGCTTCTGTATGTGCCGTTCATCGGAACTGTGTCAATCCCTGTCGATAAGGTGAACAACGTGGCGGCTTTGACCGTTACGTGGTGTTGTTCTTTCCTTGACGGCAATATTTCTGTCAAGGTGGATGCAGGCACATACACGGTATATGTGGGCAGCGCTAATATTGCATCGCAGTATGCTATTGGTGCAAGCAATATCAGCCTGACCGGCAATCAGGCTGCAGCGACCATTGGCGCTATTGGCATAGGCTTACAGGTGGGCGGTGGTGCACTGAGCAGTGCCGCAAGCTTTCCTATCGACATCGGCCCCATTCATGGAGAGCTGTACAAAAACCCGTCACCGCAAGCCAAAGGCATGGGTTCTGCAATGCAGTCATTGGGCGGCGCGGTGATGCAGATGATTCCACCCGTCGCACAGTGTGCGGGCAGCATGACCGGAAACGCAACGGCGCTGCAGTCTATGGAAGCGTGTTTGACCCTGCTTTACTACCCGCCCACGGACGACACAAATTTTCAAAGCATGTACGGACACCCCGTAATGAAAATTGATACCCCCGCAGCAGGATACTGCCAGACGCGCGGTTTTTCCGTCGCTGCATCTATGGCGACCAGCGCCGAAACCGCGTACATCAATGCCGCAATGGACGGCGGTGTTTTTATTGAATAAGGAAGGAAAGGTGATACCATGTATCAGTGCTATCAGGGAAACTTTGACACGCAGGCATGCGGCGGGTTTCGTCCCCCGTCTCTGAGCACGGACGTTCTCAACTACTGGGAGAGGTCGTTCTTCCAGCGTATGCGAGCGCTCTATAAAATCCATGGCCTGCCGGAAGCAGGCCCCGGGCAAATCGGCTGGGATTATGACGCGTTTCTTTACCAGCTGTTGCGCATGGGCTATGCTGTTGTGTTCAACTCCAAAACATACGGCCTTGTTGTGCAGCCGGGTGCACCTACGGGTTTCGGGTTGCAGTTCCAGCCGCGCGGCATGATGGTGCAAACCCCGTTTTTCCAGTTTGACAGGCCGCTTGAAATCGGCACGGAATGCGCCGTTATCAAGCTGACCCCCGACTATCGCGGGGTCTGGGATATTATCGAAAAATACGCCGTTGAAATGCAGCAGCTGGAAGTTTCCATTCGGCAGGCGGTCGTAAACAGCCGCTTTGCGTATGCTGCTATCGCCAAAGACGACAAAGACCGCCGCACCCTTGAAACGATTTTTGAACAGCTGGAAAACGGCAAACCCGCCATTGTGGTGAACGGGCAGCTGCAAAAACCCGTCATGAACAAGACTGACGCACAGTATCAGCTGCCAATAATGCAGTTCGACCGTGATTTGTCGAAAAACTTTATCCTGCCTGACCTGTACGACCTGAGACGCAAGACGCTGCAGGACTTCTACCGGGAACTGGGCATTCGTGTGCAGCCCGATAAAAAAGAGCGGCTTGTAACGAATGAAAGCGCCAGCGCGGACGCTGAGACGTACAATCGCCGGGAAGTCTGGAAAATTTCTCTTGACGAATCGGTGAAAGTGTGCAATGATATGTATGGAACCAATATCTCCATCGAAATCAACGAGCCGCCAGAGCTGAGAGAGGGGGGTGCAGATAATGCCAATGTACTGGGGGAGCATGACGAACCAGAACAGCACGAACCAAAACAGTGACGCGCTTGACCGCGCGTGCAAGCTCCTGTGCAATATCCCGGAAGGTCTGTTCCGTGATTTTGCCGTGCCTGCTGGCATGAACAGAGAACTTGCCATCCACATCATCATGCGGGAACACGGCCTTGCACCCCTTTACCGGCCTGACCCCTATTGGATGGTGGACGCTATCCGGTATTGGGTGCAGGAGAGCATGCCCATCTGGGAAAAGCTCTATAGCACCACGCAGCTGAAATACAATCCCATCTGGAACACCGACGTGCAGGAGCGTACCACCGATATCCGCACTACCGACCGCGACACCACGCAGGATAGAACCGCCGTCAATCGCGGCAAGAGCGGGCAGACCGTGGGACAGGTGACGACCGGAGACTATCACGAGACCGGCAGCACAGAGCTGCACGACGAAACCGCAGGCACTGGACATACGGAGACCGAAGGAAAGTCTATCACCGACGATACCAGCACCACCACGACCGTCAACAAGACGGACGTTGCAGGCACGGACAAAAAGACCACGGAAAGCACGAAAAAGCTTGACCAGACTGTGACCCGTGATATTTCCCCTGAAAACGCCCCGGACTACCAGCCCGACGACCAGACGCACACCGTGGCAGAGGAAACCTTTAAAAGCACCGAAAACGGCGAGCATAAAGAAACTACCGATTTCACGGGAAACTCCACCACAGTAGCCAATTCGACCACCGTAACCACTGGCACATCGGACACAGAGACCCACGGACAGCAAGACCAGACGACCGGAAGCCAGACGGACGGAACGACCAAAGGCACGACCGACACGAAAACAAAGGCCCACGACATCCGGCACGAAGATGCCAAAGAGGTAGGCAAAGAAAAAGTCACCGACATGTACAATCACGGCTGGATTAAGCAGGGCAACATTGGTGTCACCACCACCCAACAGATGATTGATGCAGAACGTGAAACAGTTTTGTTTGACGTGTATATGGCAATTGCCAATGACTATCATGCAAAGTTCTGTTTGGACGTGTATTAAGGGGGTGGTACAGTGGAGACGATTGTTGCCGCCATTATTACAGGTATCGTCACCCTTGCGGGTGTTCTGATTGCTAACAGCAAATCACAAGCCGTTACCGACGTGAAAATTGAGGAATTGACGCGGGAAGTCCGCAAACACAATTCCTTTGCTGAAAAAATCCCCGTCATTGAAGAACAAATCAAAGTCGCAAATCATCGTATTGATGATTTAGAACATATCAACCAACTGAAAGGAGATTAAACCATGAAAGACCTTCACATTTCCGCAGGCACGATTGCCCGTACCCTTGTCCTTGTCCTTGCCATCGTCAACCAGATTTTGAGCGCGTGCGGCAAAAGCCCCCTGCCCATCGAATCGGAAACGCTGGAACAGCTGGTGACGGCTGGTTTTACCACCGTAGCGGCCCTGATTGCATGGTGGAAGAACAACAGTTTCACCACCAATGCGCTCAAGGCTGACGCTCTGCTTGCGCAGCTGAACGGAAAACACTAACTGTCTGACCCCCGCGCAAGCGGGGGGATTTTATGAAAGGAGTAACTTATGGCTGACGAAACGAAGGATACCGATATCAGTACCCCGTTTATCTTTCAGACATCGCCCCCGTATGCAGCCCCCGGCGACCATTACCAGTACGACCTGTATTGGCTGGTGAACCAGCTGAAACAGGCCATGTCTAATACGGAAACCCTGCGGCAGCATGATATCAAGCAGGATACCCGACTTGACGGTCTGGATGCCCTGACCGAACAGCTGAAATATGCAACGTGTCATCTTTTTGCAAAGCTGAAAGCAGGCGACTTTACAAAGGATACGTTCATTGAGTGGGTCAACACCAACATGACCGATATTATTTATCAGATGGTGCGGTTCGTGTTCTTTGGCCTTGACGACGACGGGCATTTTGTCGCCTATATCCCCGCAAGCTGGGAGTTCCTGCACTTTGATACCCTGCTTGACCCCGATAAACCGGGTTATGGGCATTTGGTCGTCTACTACTAAGAAAGGAGCATTTTCATTATGGCAAACTGTAACTGCAATGATTTCCCCATTGCGTGCGCACCTCACGCACCGGGTGGTGACTGCTGCCATCCGCACGGTTGTCCCCCGCACCCGCATCCGTGTCCCCCGCCCCCGTTCAAGGGCGGCACGTCTATGTACATCGGTGCAAGATATGTCCCGATTTTCGCAGACCCCGTGGAGTGGGACGACAAACGCGAGTATGAACCGTTGACCATTGTCATCCATAACGGCGACTGCTACACCTCTAAGTGCTATGTGCCGAAGGGCGCACAGCTGCCCCCGTACCCGGAAGGACAGACGAAATACTGGGTCAAGACATCCGACTATAACGGACAGTTCGCAGACCTGAAGAAAACCGTGCTTGACCTGTCCCGTCTGGTTGAGCAGTTCCAGAAAGACAACGAGCATTTCACCGACCTGATTAACGGCTGGAACGAAAAGGTCATTCAGTGGGAAAAGGATATGGCGGCATGGGGCGAACGTCTGGATACTGTTGAATCCAACGTTGCCGACCTGACCGCCAGCCTGAACGCTGAGATTGCCCGCGCAAAGGCTGCAGAGCAGGCAAACGCCGCTGCCATCGCCAAAGAGACCACTGACCGCAAGCAGGCTATTTCTGAGCTTGACACGGCTTATAAGGCGGCAGACGCTGCCGAAGCACAGGCCCGTGAAGCCGGGGATGCCGCAAACGCTGCTGCCATCGCACAGGAGACCACCGACCGCAAGCAGGCTATTTCTGAGCTTGACGCGGCTTATAAGGCAGCAGATGCTGCCGAAGCACAGGCCCGTGCCGATGCTGATACCGCGCTGAGTAACCGCATCACCGCCAACAAGACGGACATCTATGCCCTGAAAGCTGAACAGGCCATTCAGAACACCAATATCAGCAAGAACGCGAAAAACATTTCTGACAATGCGGCAGAAATCGCAAAGCACGCTGCCCGCCTGACCAGCCTTGAAAGTAATGCATCTGACTGGGATGAAGCTTTCCCCGACACGACTATTGCACAGGAAGTGCAAAAGGAAGAGCTTGCACGCGCTAACGGTGATAAGGCGCTGAACGGTCGTTGCGATACTATCGCGGCTGACGTGGAAGAGGTACGAGACATCGCAAACCACAAAGTTGATACCACGACCTACACGGAAGGGCAGGCCGCACAGGATGCCCGCATCACGGCTCTGGAAGGCGACAATTCCACCAACAAAACCGATATCGAGAACATCAAGGCCAAGGACACTGCACAGGATGCCGCTATTCAGCAGAACAAAGACGCTATTGCAAATGTAACTGGGTCTCTTTCTGGGTATGTGAAAACGGAGACCTACACTGCCGGACAGGCGGCACAAGATACCAAAATCAACGCCGCACAGAACGCAGCCAACAAAGCCAATACCAATATTGGCGACTGGGAGACCGACCACCCGAACCAGACTATCAGCCAGTGTGCGACCAGCCTTGAAAATGAGACTGCCGCAAACGCCGCCAAAGCAGACGCGAACGCCGCAGTTATCGGTGATTGGAACGCAGAGCACCCCGGCAAGACCATTGCGCAGGCGGTGACGGATGTGAGCGGCGACATTCCCGATGTGAGCGGGTTCGTCACTAAGACGACCTACAATCAGGGACAGGCAGCACAGGATGCCAAAATTACCGCAGCACAGACCGCCGCCAACAAAGCCAATACCAATATTGGCGACTGGGAGACTGAGCACCCCGGCAAGACCATTGCGCAGGCGGTGACGGATGTGAGCAGCTCTATCCCTGACGTGAGCGGGTTCGTCACTAAGACGACCTACAATCAGGGACAGGCAGCACAGGATGCCAAAATCAACGATTTGAATACCAAACTGTCTGCTATCGACTATCGGGCATTTCTGGATAAACTTTATCCTGAATCGTCCATCATCAAAGGTACAAGACTTCCTATCGATACCCTTTACCCCCGGTATATTGAAAAAGGCACAAATCCGAGTATTATTGATTTGCCGGTTACTGTTCCCTATATTGTGACTGCATTTCCTGAACTTTGGACTGTACAGTTTGATGCACCCACAACTATTACCCTAGAAGATACTGTCAGTCCCGCACAAACAAGACAGGTCACAAAGTTCCAGATTGACACAACGAATCACTCGTCTGTACTTTACGTCTATTTTGACACTCAATTTAATACCCCGACATCCGGCATCTATTACTTCAAACTCTCTTCCGATAATTATATTATTACCTACAGCTGGCGTAAAAACAATATCAAATTTGTAAACACACCCAACGACTAAACACAAAGAAAAGGGCTTTCCAGAAGGAAAGCCCTTTTCTTTGTATACATTATCGACGTGATAACTAGTAATAATTATTACATCATCACTTTACTGTCCTGAAGTGAGCGCTTTACTGTAGTGAAGTGCCGG
>ERZ773228.2747-NODE-2747-length-15555-cov-4.175355_pt1 | contig 15555 bp, 10 predicted proteins | sample MGYA00580524_ERZ773228 | MGnify/ENA primary metagenome ERZ773228 (study PRJEB29015, sample SAMEA2737768) | human gut metagenome | biome: human gut; feature: human-associated habitat; material: faeces | place: China | collected 2012 ... | reverse complement strand
TGCGTCTGCATCCGGCCGAAGAAGGTGTTCTCCACCCGCGTCACATAGCCCGTGCCGTTGCAGGTCGAACAGGTCGAATAGGAATTGGCGTCCCTGGCTCCCGAGCCGCCGCACTTGTCGCAGGCGACGGTCTTGTTGATCTTGAGTTTCTTCGTAACTCCGTTGGCGATCTCGGCCAGCGTCAGACGGACCCGCACGCGGATGTCCGAGCCGCGGTTCACGCGCCGTCCCCCGCCGCCGTTCGACGAGCGGAATCCGCCCCCGAAATGGCCGCCGAAAATGTCGCCGAACTGCGAGAAGATGTCCTCCATCGAGAACCCTCCGCCGCCGAAGCCGCCGAAGCCGCCGGCCCCGCCGCCTGCCGCGCCGCTCATTCCGGCATGGCCGAACTGGTCGTAACGGGCGCGCTTGTCGGGGTTCGACAGCACGTCGTAGGCCTCTGCGGCCTCCTTGAATTTCTCCTCGGCCTCCTTGTCCCCGGGGTTTTTGTCGGGGTGGAACTGGATGGCCGCTTTGCGGTAGGCCTTCTTTATTTCGTCTGCGTTAGCGTTCTTCGCAACGCCCAGCACTTCGTAGTAATCCCTTTTTTCTGCCATGGTCTTACTCTCCTACAACTACTTTTGCGAAGCGCAGCACCTTCTCGCCCAGCATGTAACCCGTCTGAACGACGTCGATGACCTTGCCCTTCTTCTCGTCGCCGGCGGCGAACCGGGCAACGGCCTCCGAAAAATCGGCGTCGAACTCCTTGTCCAGCACCTCGATCTCGGTCACGCCCTTGCGGCGGAGCGCCTCGGTAAATTTCTGTGAAATGAGCGTCACGCCCGCCCGCAGCGCCTCCAGATCGTCGCTCTTCTGCATGGCGTCCACGGCGCGCTGCACATCGTCGCGCACAGGCAGCATCTCCAGCAGCACGTCGCGGCCCCCGGTCTGCACCAAGTCCATCTTCTCCTTGAGCGTGCGCTTGCGGTAGTTGTCGAACTCGGCTTGCAGGCGGACGTACTTGTCCTGCCACTGGGCCACGGCCTCTTCGAGCGCCTTGGCTGCGTCGGCTTCGGCAGCGGGTTCACCGTCTGCCAATGTGTCAGTCGCCTCGTCGGTTTCATCTGACACATTGGCACAAGGCTCCCCGTCGCACGACGGATAACCATCGCCGGGGGTGAACCCTTCGTCGCCGCTAACAGCCTCATTATAAACTTTTTCTTTTTTCATATCTTGTAATTTTTCAGTTTTCCTCCCCTTATTCGAACAAATTGCATACCAACCCGGCCAAGAGGCGGTCTTCAAGGGCAATGCCTGCATGCCGGGCATCGAACCGGCCTGCGCGCTACCGCCCAAAAGCCGCTTCGCGGCAAGGCGGCGCTTATCCGATGATGAAAATGGCCGGGCGCCTGTTCATTTCGGGCAGCTGGCGGCGGCGCCACTCCCCGGCCGTATGGGTCTCGATCCGCTCGTCCGGAGCCGTGAGGTCCACGGCGACGGTCAGGCGCGTCTGGTCTCCGAGCGTCTGCACCAACTGCTCCATCAGCTTCACGTTGCGGTACGGAGCTTCGATGAAAAGCTGCGACTGCCCCTCCGACAGCGCACGGCGTTCGAAGAAACGGATGGCCCGGGTCCGTTCGGGCGGCTTCACAGGCAGGTAGCCGTTGAAAGCGAACGACTGTCCGTTGAGTCCCGAGGCCATCACCGCCAAAATGATCGACGACGGGCCGACGAGCGGCACGACGCGGATGCCGCGGCGGTGGCACGCCCCGACGACCGGCGCCCCGGGATCCGCCACGCCCGGCACTCCCGCCTCGGAGATCACCCCCGCCGAGCGGCCTTCGAGCAGCGGCGCGATCAGCTCCTCGATTTCGCGGCCGGCCGCGGTGTGCTCGTTCAGTTCGCGGAATTCCAGTTCGCCGATGGGCCGCGCGATGCCGGCTTTCGACAGGAAACGCCGCGCCGTGCGGGTGTTCTCGACGATGAAGTAGTCCAGCGCATCCATCACGGCCCGGTTGGCCGCAGGCAGCACGTCCCACGGCGCCGTTTCGTCCGAAATCGGACAGGGAATCAGGTATAAAATTCCAAATTCAGAATTCATAATGCATAATTAATTAGGTTCGCAGGCATAATTCTGAATTGTGAATTCTGAATTATGAATTGCGCTCCGCGCCTTATTCCTTGAGGTAGATTCGTTTCACACGCGACGAGACCGACGTCATAATCTCGTAAGGTATCGTGTCGAGCACCCGGGCCATCGTTTCGAGGTCGTTGCCCGGCTCGGCGGAGAAAACCGTCACTTCGTCGCCCTCGCCGACGCCCGGAATGTCCGTGATGTCGATCATGCAGCTGTCCATGCAGACGCGGCCCACGATCGGCGCAGGCCGCCCGGCCACGCGCATCGACCAGCGTCCGCACCCCAGATGACGGTCCAGCCCGTCGGCGTAACCGATCGGCACGGTCGCCGTCACGGTCGGCCGCAGCAATTTCCCGGCGCGCCCGTAGCCCACGGCGTCGCCCGCTTCGAGACGCTTGATCTGCACGATGCGGGTTTTGAGCGCCGAAACCGGGCGCAGGCCCGCATTGTGCTCCCAGCCGAAGCCGTAAAGCCCCAGTCCGAGGCGGCACATGTCGAACCGCGCCTCGGGGAACCGCTCGATGGCCGCCGAATTGGCCGTATGACGGATGACGGGATAGGGCAGCGACGCGGCTACGGCGGCACTCATGCGGTCGTAGCGCGCGATCTGCTCCCGGGTGTAGGCATCCTCTTCGGGCATGTCGGCGCAGTTCAGGTGCGAAAAGACCGACGCCACCTTCACGGCGGGCAATGTCGGCAGCACCTCGCACAACCGCCCGATCTCCCCCTCCATGAATCCCAGCCGGTGCATGCCCGTATCGAGCTTGATATGAACCGGATAGCGGGTTTCGCCCGCATGCGACACCGCATCGGCGAAATCGGCGAGCGAACGGAAACTGTATATCTCGGGTTCGAGGCGGTTGGCGATCATCTGGTCGAAACTGTCGGCGTCGGCATTCAGCACCACGACGGGCATCGTGATCCCCCGCTCGCGCAGCAGCACGCCCTCGTCGGCGAACGCCACGGCGAGGTAGTCGACGCCCTGATGCTGGAGCATCTGCGCCACCTCGAAATCCCCCGCGCCGTACGAACCCGCCTTGACCATCGCCACGAGCCGGGTCCGAAAGTCGAGCTTCGAGCGGAAATAGTTTAGGTTGTGGATCATGGCGTCGAGATCGACCTCCAGCACCGTCGTGTGGCTCTTGCGCGCCAGCGCATGCGCGAGTTTCTCGAAACGGTACTCCCGCGCGCCTTTCAACAAGACGGCACGCCCGGCCACGGCCCTGCGGCCGATGCGGGCGATGCACTCGTCGGTCGAGGCGTAAAACTCCCTGTCGCAGCCGAACAGCGCGGCGTAACGCTTCAGTTTGGGACCGATGCCGACGAGCGTGTCTATGCCTGCCCGCGCGACCATTCCCGCCACGCGGCCGTAAAGTTCGTCGTCGGTCAGCCCGCTCTGCGCGATATCCGACAGCACGAGCGTCCGGCGGCGCGACAACGCCACGTTGTGCAGGTAGTCGAGCGCCAGGGCCAGCGAGTTGAGATCGAGGTTGTAGGCGTCGTTGATCAGCACCGAGTCGTTGATGCCGTCCTTGACTTCGAGACGCATGGCGACCTCGGGAGCTTCGGTAAACGACGGCGCGGGATAGCCCATCGCCGCGCAGAACGCCTCGACGATCCGGGCGTTGCGGCGTGACGCCTCGTTGCCGATCAGCGTCTCCGGGACCTCGGGGCATGAGGCCGCGTCGCAGAGCTTCCGCCCCGCGAAGCGCGAGGCGATCATGCGGCCCAGCGGCTCGTAATAACTGTGGTAAACGATGGTCTCGGCACGGTGGGCCAGAACCATCTTTTCGTCGCATTTCTGCTCCAGGTTGAGGAAATTCTCCTGGTGCGCGTCGCCGATCGAGGTGAAAACCACCACGTCGGGACGGATGATGCGCTCCAGCCGCGCCATCTCCCCGGGTTTCGAAATCCCCGCCTCGATCAGCGCCAGCTGCTCGTCGCCCTCGATCATCAGCACCGACAGCGGCACGCCCAGCTGCGAATTGTAGCTCTTGGGCGAACGGTAGCACTTCATCCCCGCGGGCAGTTCCTCGGCAATCCACTCCTTGATGACCGTCTTGCCGTTCGAACCGGTGATGCCCACCACCGTTCCCCGGAACTGCGCCCGGTGATAGGCCGCCAGACACTGCAAGGCCGCAATGGCGTTTTCAACAACCACGTAACCGCACTCCGGCAGGGCTTCGAGAGGCCGTTCGACCATAAAAGCCCGCACGCCGCGCGCATACATCTGCGCCACGAACGCATGCGAATCGTGGTTCGCGCCGCACATGGCGACGAACACCGGTCCCGAGCCAAGCTCGCACGTCAGCGAGCGGCTGTCGGTCACCACCGACTGCACTTCGCAGTCCGTTCCGGAGAACCTGCCGCCCACGACGGCGGCGATTTGCGAAAGACGATATTTCATAAAATACCCAATGGTTTATCTTTTGTACTTTCATTTCCAAAAGTACGAAAATATTTACAGCTCTTTGCCGCTTTCTGGTCGTCAAAAAGACTCAAGCCGCAACATAGTCGCCGGATCTTTGTATCTTTTTTCCGCAAAAAGGTACCCAAAAACTCTCCGACGGATGCCTACGCCTACAACGGCTCCGGCATCGAGTCGGAATCACTCGCCGCAAACGGCGGAGCAGGCGTAAGACGCCTGTTTTATGAGTACTTGCGCAGGACGGAATCGGAATCGCAATAACCTACCCTCGCCCCTAAAAGCGGTTTTAAACCGCCGCATGATCGCTTGGAGCGGAAAGAGATCGTCCGATGGTCCGCGCGCCCGGAGCGGGAGGCTGGCAAAGGCGTCCGCAGGCGAGAGCAGACAGCGTGCTGTTTACCGAGCCGCCACAGTCTAAACGGCGCGTGTTTTTGCGCCGTAAAGGCTTGATCTTACTGCGCCCGTTCAGCGCGGACAGGAGGACAATCCCGCGTAAAGCGACATGCGGAGAACTTTGGGTACCTTTTGCGGTCAAAAGGTACAAAGAACAGCAGCAGTCGCAGACTGCAAAATCACGACAGATCGAAGGTCACGATCGTAATTCCCGCACCGCCCCGGTCGGCATGTTCGTCGACCGCCGAGACGATCTCCGGCACCGTGCGCAGGTAGCGGCGAATCTCCTCCTTCAAAGCCCCCGTGCCCTTGCCGTGGAGAATCGACACCGTACCCACGCCCACCATCAGCGCGTCGTCGATGAAGTTGCGCACCTCGTCCAGCGCATCGGCGGCCCGCATGCCGCGCACGTCGATGTGATCCTTGAAGTTGAGTTTGCGCGACGAGATGTCCACCGAGAGCACCGTACGAGCCGTAACGGGCCGCGTCGCCTCGCGGTATTCGTTGTTCGAAACCACCGTCAGCAGCCCTTTGTCCACCGTCGTGAGTATCTGTCCGAACGCCACCTGCGCCCGCTTTCCCTTCACCGACTGCACCACGCCGACCATCTCCTGCCCGGCCATGCGGACTTTCGACCCGGCGACCACTTCGCGCGGCTTTTCGGGCTGCGGAGCGGCCTCCCCGGCTGCCGGCTGCGCGCCCTGCTGCGCCCTGCGCTCGGCGCGCCGTCGGCGGCGGCGTTCGATACGCTCGATCTCGCGGGCCACGGCGGCTTCGTTCCCGGCCTCGTCGGCCTTCTCGACCGCCTCGCGGAAGTCGTCCAGCTCGCGCCGCGCCAGCCGCGTCAGCTCCTTCTCGGCCTGCGCCTCGCGGATGGTTTTAATCGTATTTTCTATCTGTTTGTTGGCGTCGGCGATCAACTGCCGGGCCTCCTGCTTGGCCTTTTTCAGAATCTCCTGCCGCTCGGCGCGGATCTTCGCCAGCTGCTCGGCATAGTTCTGCTCCAACTCCTCGACCTTGCGGTCCGTCAGACGGATGCGATCGCGCTTCTGCTCCCAGTAATGCTTGTCGCGGGCGATCTCGCGCAGCTGTTTCTCGATATTGATGTGATCCGACCCGGCCTTCTCGCTCGCCGCACGGATAATATCCTCCGGAAGCCCGATCTTGCGGGCGATCTCCACGGCGAACGAACTGCCCGGCTTGCCCATTTCCAGCCGGAACAGCGGCCGGATGTTCTGCACGTCGAACATCATCGCGCCGTTGGCGATGCCCTCCACCGACGCGGCGTAATACTTGATATTGGCGTAGTGGGTCGTGATCACGCCGTAACACCCCCTGCCGAGCAGACGCTCGAGGATCGCCTCGGCGATGGCCCCGCCGATGACCGGCTCGGTTCCCGACCCGAACTCGTCGATCAGCACCAGCGTGCGGCCCGAAGCGCCCGCCAGCATGTGCTTCATGTTCAGCAGGTGCGACGAATAGGTCGACAGGTCGTTGTCGATCGACTGCTCGTCGCCGATGTCGATGAAAATGCTCTCGAAGACCGGCAGTTCCGAGACCTCGGAGACCGGAACCGGAAACCCGCACTGGAACATGTACTGCACGATGCCCGTGGTTTTCAGGCAGACCGACTTGCCGCCGGCGTTGGGTCCCGAGATGACGAGGATGCGCTTGCGACGGTCGAGCTGCAAATCCAGCGGCACGATCTCGCGCCCCGCAGCCCGCAGCGTCTGCTGCAACAGCGGGTGGCGGGCGTTTTTCAGCACCAGCCTGTCGTCCGTCGAGAGGATCGGCCGCACGCATCTGTTCTCCGAGGCCCAGCGGCCCTTGGCGCGCAGCATGTCGATCTCGGCCAGGTAGTCGCCCGAATCGGCGATCAGCCCCGCGTCGGGACGGATCGCTTCGGTAAACTCCGTGAGGATGCGCACCACCTCGCGCCGCTCGGCGTACTCCAGTTCGCGCAGTTCGTTGTTGATCTCTACCACCTCGACCGGTTCGACGTAGAAGGTTTTGCCCGTCGCCGATTCGTCGTGGATAAAGCCGTTCAGTTTGCGTTTGTTGCCCGCCGAAACCGGGATCACGGCCTTGCCGTCGCGGATCGAGATCTGGGCGTCGGCATCGACGAAGCCCGCCCCCTTGGCCGCAGACAGCACGGCCTGCAACCGCTTGGCCGCCTGCCCTTCGCGTTCGCGGATGGAGCGGCGGATCTCCTGCAGGGCGGGCGAGGCGTTGTCCTTCACCTGGCCGAAGCGGTCGAGAATGCCGTCGATGCGCTGCACGATCTCCGGAAAGGCCGCAACGCCCCGCGTGCGGGCATGGAGGGCCGGATAACGCTCCTCGCGGCTGATGATGAACGAGACGATGCCGCCGATTGCGGCCAGCGCCCGGCGCAGGGTCACGACCTCCTCCACGTCGAGGAACGAACCTTCGACGCGCAGTTTGGCGACGATGTAATCGACGTCGGGGTACTCGCCCCCGGGGAAATCATGCTCCATATCCAGCAGCAGGCGCATTTCGTCGGCGAGCGCCAGCCGCCGTTCGATCTCGCGCGCAGAGGTCGAAAAGCCCTCCGCGGCGAGCCGCTCGCGGGCGGCGCGCATGGTGCAACGTGCCGCGACCTGCTCGCGGAGCCGGTCGAAACCTATCTTTTGCTCGAATGTAGCAGGGTAAATCATGACGGTAAATTAAGAATGAAAAATCGAAAGGGCGCCGGTCGGAAAATTTCGCGCCACGCCCTATACGACCACATTATCACACCGAGAGGGCTGAATGAACCTCCTGTCTGCCAGTCAATTTTTCATTTTTAATTTTTAATTTTTAATTCTTTTCACCGAGTCCCGCTCGGCCCTGGCCGCAGCTTTGGCGGCTTTGCGCTCGGCCTTCTCCTGCATCTTCTCGGGACTGCGCCCGAAAAGCGAGAAATGCACGTAGCGGCCGGGATACTGCTCGAGGTTGGCCAGCAGCGAGGCGAGATTAGCGCTGGCCTCGGTCAGCGAATCGTAGAGCGCAGGATCGTTCATCAGTTTGCCGACGGTCCCCTCGCCCGCCTCGACCTTTGCCAGCAGACCGTTCACCTCGTCCACAGCGTCCGTAAGCCTGCGGGCGAACCCGGCGTCGGCCAGCTCCCCGGTTATCCGGTTCAGGTTGCCGACGATGCTGTCCACACGCGGGGTATTCCTGCCCAGCATCGCGGAGAACTCCGTAAGGTCGTCGACGGCGGCTTTCAGGTTGCGCTTCTCGGCGTCGAGCAGGCCGGCCATGTCGCCCGTAATGGCGTTCAGGTGGCTCAACGTCCCGGAAATATTCTGCGCGTTGGCCTCCATCAGGCGATTGAGATTGGTCAGCGTGCGCGAGAGGTCGCCCGTCACCTGCGACACCTTCTGCTTGAAGAAATCCAGCTCCGACCCGGCCACGTCCATCAGGTCGCGTTCGCGCACCGAACGCAGCGTGTCGCCCTTCTGGAGATAGGTGCGCGCCGTGCCGTAGTTGATTTCGATGGCCTTTCCGCCCATCAGCCCGTTGCTGTAAATCTTGGCCTCGGAGTCGGTCGGAATGTGATACTGACGTTTGATGGTGAACTGCAACACGACGTTGTCGCTGCGCTGCGGATCGAACGAAATGCCCGTCACCGTACCGATCTTGACGCCTTTCATCATGATCGGCGACGCCGCCTGCACGCCGTTGATCTGGTCGTAGGCGGCGTAATAGACCGAATTGCGGCTGAAAATGTCGAATCCTTTCAAAAACCGGATTCCGGCCCACGCGGCAATGATCATCGTCACGCCGAAAATTCCGATTTTAACTTCCCTTTTCATATCTGTACTTTTATTTTACAATTTGCGTACCCCGGCACGCGACCACGAAGGCCCCGGGGAATACCTTGCGCACCTCGGCCAGCTTCCGCTGTGCGGCTTCACGGGTGCCGTACTCGCCCACACCGTATTTATAGGGGAACCGTCCCTCGGCCGCATACTCCTTCACCTTGCCGCGGTAGGCGCGGAACTGCGCCGAGGCGAGGGGCACGGACGACGCCGAAGCCATCACCTGAATCGTATAGCGCAGGGGCTGTACGGCCGGTTTCTCCGGGGTTCTGACCGGAGCGGCCGTCGCGGTCTTTCCCTCCGCGGGCTGCGCCGCTGCGGTCTTTTCAGCGGACTTTGCCGCAGGCTTTTCAACGCTCTTTTCCGCGGCCTTTCCGGCAGACTTTTCCGCAGGCTGTTCCGCGACCGGTTTCGCGGCAGCGGCCTGCTCCTCCTCGGCCATCCGGGTCCCGAGCACATAGGCCGAATAGTTGCGGATCGCCTGGTAGAGCGACCGGGCGATCTCGTTCTGCCCCCTGTCGGACTTCATGTAGGCCAGTTCCTGCTGGTTGGACATGAACCCGATCTCGGTCAGCACGCCCGGCATGTCCGTCGCATAGAGCACCCGCAGCAGCTGCGGCTTTATGCCGCGCGAATGGCGGCCCGCCTTGAGGTAGCTGTTCTGAATGCAGCGGGCGAAAGCCATGCTGTATTCGCCGTAGGTGAACTGGAGATTCTGAATGTAAGCCCGCACGATGGCCGCCGTCCGTTCGTCGGACATGTCGATCAGATCCTCGCGGTTGTTTTCGAACAGGGCGTTCTCGTTGTAGCGCTGCTCCTTCGAACTCTCGCCCATGATCAGCGTCTCGACGCCCCGCACGCCCGTCGCCCGGGGTGCGGCGTTGGCGTGGATCGAGATGAAGAGGTCGCCCCCGGCCTTGTTGGCAATGTCGGCCCGCGCCTGCAGGTCGGCCGCCAGGTCCGCCCCCAGAGTCCTGTCCGCCGTGCGGGTGTAGACCACCTTCACGCCCGGCATCCCCTCCTCGACGAGCTTTCCGAGTTTGAGCGCCACCTTCAGCGTGAGGTCCTTTTCATAGACCCCGCCGTAGTGCGCGCCGGGGAATTTTCCCCCGTGCCCGGCGTCGATGACCACGACTTCGACGCCGTGCGCAATATTCCCCGCAGACGCAACGTTCATAAGAACAGTTGCAGCCGCGAAGGCGAATAGCAGCAAAAGTCGTGTGCGCATATTTAATGGTACCAAGTGTGAGCTTTCTATAAATTTTTACCTATCTTTGTCGGGCCGAAAACGCGGCGGGAGGGGCACAGGACCTCGATCCGGGCGTTTTTGCCGACTTGTCGGCAAAGGTATGGAAAATTTTTGGGATTTTGGATAAAATTAGGGTAAAATATCTCTTGTCGGCGACGGTGATTCTGCTGTTTGCCCAGATCGTACTGGGCGGCGGAGCGCCCCGCACGACCCGCAATCCCGCCCCCGGGGACACCGTCCCGGTTCCGTTCCGCGCCGACGCGATACGTCCCGACACGAGCGCACGTCCGCCTTTTGTCACCCCCTCGCGGCGCGAGGCCCGCAGGCAGGCGCGCGAAGAGGCCCGGCGGCGCGAAGCGTTCAACGCACTGCCGCAGGAGGAGAAGGATTCGCTCTTTTCGGCGCAGGTCGACTCGCTCGTGGCGCAGAAGGCCGATTCTCCGGGCGCGGCACGGCCCGACTCGCTCGCCGCCGACACGCTCCGCCGCGATTCGGTGAAGACGCCGCGGCCCGCAGGGGCGTTCCTCGACGACCCGATCACGGGCAAGAACACCGACTCGCTGGTCTACGACGTGCGCAACAAGCTGGTCTACATCTACAACAAGGGCGACGTCACCTACCAGAACAGCAACCTCAAGGCCGACTACATGCGCATCGACATGGATTCGAAGATGGTCTACGCCTACGGCAAGCCCGACACGCTCGACGGCAAGGATATTGTCACCAAACCCGAATTCACCGAAGGGTCGGCCACCTACCAGATGGACACGATCACCTACAACCTCGACTCGAAGAAGGCGAAAATCAAGGGCGTGGCCACGCAGCAGGGCGACGGCTGGCTGGTGGGCGGCAGCGTGAAGAAGATGCCCGACAACACGATCAACATCGAGCACGGCAAGTACACCACCTGCGACCATACGGACCACCCCCACTTCTACCTGGCGATGACCAAGGCGAAGGTCATACCCGGCAAGAAGGTGATCACCGGCCCGGCCTACCTGGTGATGGAGGACGTGCCGATCTACTTCCTCGGCATCCCCGAGGGCTTCTTCCCGATCAACATGGGCCCCAAGTCGGGCCTGCTGATGCCCACCTACGGCGAGGAGTACTCCAAAGGTTTCTTCCTGCGCGACCTGGGCTATTACTTCACCCTGGGCGAATACGCCGACCTGGCGGTGCGCGGCGGATTCTACACGCTGGGATCGTGGGAGGCTTCGGCCGCCTCGCGCTACATCAAGCGCTACAAGTACAGCGGCAGTTTCAACATGCAGTATTCGAATGTCAAGACGGGCGAAAAGGGCGAGGACGACTACATCAAGCAGAGCAACTTCCGCATCCAGTGGACCCACTCGCAGGACCCCAAGGCCAACCCGGGTTCGACCTTCTCGGCCTCGGTGAACTTCGCCACGAGCGGTTACAGCCGCTATTCGGCCACGAACCTCAACGACATCCTCTCGACACAGACCAACTCGACGGTCTCCTACTCGAAGAACTGGGCCGGAACGCCCTTCTCGCTGTCGGCGAACATGGCCATCTCGCAGAACTCGCAGAACAAGACCATCTCCATCACGCTCCCCACGATGGTCTTCAACGTCTCGCGCTTCTACCCCTTCAAACGCAAGGAGAAGCAGGGCAAGGACCGCTGGTACGAGAAGATCTCGATGCAGTACACGGGTAAGATGACCAACTCGGTGACCACCACCGAATCGGAGGTCTTCTCCAAGGAGACGCTTGAAAACATGAAGAACGGCATCGAGCACTCGATTCCGATTTCGGCGTCGTTCAACCTGTTAAACTACATCAACCTCTCGCCGTCGGTCAACTACAACGAGAAGTGGTATTTCAAGAAGGTCGAGTTCGAGTGGAACCCCGTCACCAACCAGACCGACACGCTGCCGACGAACTACGGTTTCTACCGCCTCTACAACTACAACTTCAGCGTTTCGGCCTCCACGACGGTCTACGGCATGTACGACTTCACGAAGAAGAGCCGCGACCGCAAGATCCAGGCGATCCGCCACACGCTGACCCCCTCGATCGGCTTCTCCTACGCCCCGGACTTCAGCGACCCCAAATACGGCTACTACCAGACCCGCCAGACCGACTCCACGGGCCGCTTCACGACCTATTCGCCCTATGCCGTCAACGCCTACGGCGTCCCCTCGTCGGGCCGTTCGATGTCGATGAACTTCTCGCTGTCGCAGAACCTCGAAATGAAGGTCCTCTCGAAACGCGACACCTCGGGCGTGAAGAAGATCAAGCTGATCGACGAACTGCGCATCAGCGGTTCGTACAACTTTCTGGCCGACTCGATGGGACTTTCGAACATCCCGGTCTCGTTCCGTACGACGCTGTTCAACAATTTCGGCATCAACCTCTCGCTGACGCTCGACCCCTACCGCGTCTCGCCCGAGGGCAAGCGTTACAACAAGCTCTTCTTCCCGGGCCGCGTCGTCTCGACGGGCTGGTCGTTCGGCTATACGTTCAAATCGCGCAACGACCGGAGCGAAACGGCCATCAACGACATCACGTCAATACCTCCGGAGTACCAGAACCCGTTCTACGACCCTTACGGGCAGATGGACCCCGTGCTGCGAAGACAGTACATGGCGCAAAGCTACTACGACTTCTCGCTGCCGTGGAACTTCGGATTCAACTACGCGGTCAACTACTCGATCTCGTACACCAACAACGGCACGACGGGCTACCGGAAGAACGTCACCCAAACCATCGGCTTCAACGGTTCGCTGAACGTCACCCCCAAGACGGGCATCACCTTCCAGGGCGGCTACGACATCAAGGCCAACAAACTGACCACCTCGTCGGTCTCGATCACGCGCGACCTCCACTGCTGGCAGATGTCCTTTTCATGGATTCCGTTCGGCTACCACCGTTCGTGGAGTTTCAACATCGGCGTCAAGGCCGCATCGCTCTCCGACCTGAAATACGACAAATCGCAGTCGATGTACGACAATATGTATTGACGCATACCTGCCCGACCGAAACCTTATACATACAGGACTTTCCATCTGTAACGGCAAAACGCCGAAACGGCTATTTCCGCGTCACCGGCGCCGGCGCGCGGTCGATGTAATTGGGATAGCGGAACTGCGGCATCCCGAGGGCCATCACCGCGCAGATGCGGCGGTCGCCCAGTCCCAGCATCGCGGCCAGCTTCGCCTTCCTGTCCTGCCGGACGGCCGTCAGCACGAACCCCATGTATATCTGGCTCACGCCCAGCGCCTCGGCCATCAGCGAAGCGTTTTCATACGCCAGGTTCCCGTCCTCCGCACCGAACCGGCTTTCCCTGGGCGCATGGATGAACAGCACCGCCGTCGCGCCCCGCAGCACGCGGTCGCGGCCCTCGGCATATTCGCGCCGCAGGCGTTTGAACACCGGCACATAGCGATAAACGCCCGGCACGAGGCGGCTCAGCCACGGCCGCACGAGCGGATGCAGCAGCCGCTTTTCGAGTGTGCCGAAAATCCCGAGCGTATATTCCGTGACAGCGCGCAGCTGCGCCACGTCGGTCACCAGCGTATACCCCAGCTGGCGGGCATTGCTCGCCGTCGGGGCGCGGTCCGCCGCCGCAACGATGCGGTCCAGCAGCTCCTGCGGCACGGGGCGCGCCGAAAGTGCGCGGTTCGACCGCCGCACGGCCAGCAGCAGTTCCACCTGCTCGGGCGTGGGCATCGCGCCGTAATCCACCGCATGCACCCGCTCGGCCGGAAACTCCGCATGGTTCACCGACCCCGTGGGGCAGGCGGCCACACAATGTCCGCAAAGGATGCAGTTTTCGGGTTTATGCAGCGTCACGTCGCCCCCGGCTTTTTCCTGCACGAAAATCTGCGAAGGGCACACCTTCACGCAGCGGCCGCAGCGGATGCAGCTCGCATCATTCACACCGATCGTATCCATAATTTTCGTATCTTTAATGTCGTAACGGCACCTCTATAAAATAAAACGCCCGCCATGCATCCGGTCATCATCCGCCCCTCCGGCGCACTGTCCGCCAGCGAATACTCCGAAGCGGGCGCTCCTCAGGTCGAAATGCTCCTGCGCGGATAAAAAAATCCGGCGGCAAGGTTCTCCCCGCCGCCGGACCGTCAGTCATCAATGTTTCACGCCCTCCATTTCGGCAGGGTTGTGCCTGTATTTGAAAACCACGGCGAAAACCACGGCCACCACGAGCGCGTACCCTGCGAAGATGAACCAAGAATCGGGCCACCCGTATGCGTCCACGACGGCGCCCGCGGCATACGAGCCGAAGAAGGCGCCGAAACCGTTGGTCATAATCATAAAGACACCCTGTGCCGAGGAGCGGATCTCGCGGCTGGTCTCCTTCTCGACGAACAGCGAACCCGAGATATTGAAGAAATCGAATGCCACCCCGTAGACGACCATCGAAAGGATGAGGAACGCGGCACCCGAGCCCGGGTTGCCGACGCCGAAGAACCCGAAGCGGAGCACCCACGCCAGCATCGAAATGAGCATCACTTTCTTGATACCGAAACGCCGCAGGAAGAACGGGATCAGCAGGATGCAGAACGTCTCGGACATCTGCGACAGCGAGAGCAGGATCACCGAGTGCTTCACGATCGCCGAATCGGCATACTGGGGCATCGAGCCGAAGCTCTGTATATAGGAGTCCCCGAAGGCGTTGGTTATCTGCAACGCGGCGCCGAGCAACATCGAGAAGACGAAGAAAATGGCCATGCGCTTCTCCTTGAAGAGCGTGAACGCACGCAGCCCCAGCGTATCGACCCACGACCTGGCCTTGACATTGCGGTCGACGGGGCAGCCGGGCAGCGAGAACGAGTAGACGGCCAGCAGGAACGACAGCACCGCCGAAACATAGAGCTGCCACTCGGTCAGCTTGATCTGCACGCCGCCGATATGCGTCAGGTCGACGAACCACATCGCGGCGATGAAACCTACGGTACCCCACACGCGGATCGGGGGAAAATGTTTCACGGTATCGAGCCTTGCCAGGTCGAGGGCATTGTATGCCACCGAATTCGACAGGGCGATGGTCGGCATGTAGAACATCACGCTCAGCAGCATACAACTGTATAAAGGCGCATAGGCCGTTTGCGAAGCCGCGGCAATCAGGAACCCGCCGCTCACCAGATGGCAGATGCCGAGCAGCTTCTGCGCCGGGATCCATCGGTCGGCAATGATACCCATCACTGCGGGCATGAACAACGACGCAACACCCATCGTGGCAAAGAAACTTCCGATTTGCAGCCCTGTGAAGTCGAGGCCACCGCCAAGGTAGGCGCCCAGCGAGATGAGCCACGAACCCCAGATGGCATACTGGAGGAAGTTCATGACGATAAGGCGGAATTTAATTCCCATAATTCTCTGATTTTAGGTTGTTTTTATTTACAAGTTCATTCGGTCGGAAAATGATTAAAACAAATGTACTAATTTTTTTTGTGAATTTTCTTTGCAATTGAAAAATAAAGTTCTACTTTTGCATCACCAAAACGTCATTGAGCTATGGTGTAATGGTAACACAACAGATTCTGGTCCTGTTATTCTTGGT
>ERZ773228.2744-NODE-2744-length-15563-cov-3.070093_pt1 | contig 15563 bp, 14 predicted proteins | sample MGYA00580524_ERZ773228 | MGnify/ENA primary metagenome ERZ773228 (study PRJEB29015, sample SAMEA2737768) | human gut metagenome | biome: human gut; feature: human-associated habitat; material: faeces | place: China | collected 2012 ... | reverse complement strand
CATCTGTCTTTATCCTTCCTGCCTTTTCTTTGTATCTGTTCCCAGCTTCGCCTTTCGGCTGCCTTCATATCCTTTTACTTTTGTTGCCTTACCTGCGGTATGCACAGTCCTTTTTTCCACAGGCTTCACAGCCTGAGATCGGGCATCTTTCTTTCTCTGTGCTGATCCCTATGATCGCAGTCACAGACTTCGTCGGACTCATCATATAGCTGTCTGTCATCGTAAGACCAATCTTCTTTGCACAATCCAGCATCCTCATGATCGGCTCCTGGAACTCGATGGGGAAGTCCCCATATCCAGGGCTGAACCTTGGCCGAAGATACAATCCACTTTTTTCCAGCTCTGTGCTGATCTTCTTCTGCTGTTCATCACAATACTCTTCCAGCTCTGCAGCAGCACATGCCTGGAGTACAACCGCCCTTGCCATATCGGTAAGAGATACCCGGCGGATCAGCCTGTCCACCCCGGCTCCCAGTGTCGCCCCAAACAGAACAACCTGTCCGCATCCTTTGAGGTTTCTCAGAAGACTTTTACTCTGTATTTCCATTGTCCCGACCCGCAATAAGCCATCCACACTATGATCCAAATCAAAAATGCGGTAGACGAATCTCGGACTTGCTTCCCTGTTCAGATCGTCAAAAGACGCTTCGATCAGTTCATAAGTCCTTTCGTCTGCCACATTTCGTCCGAACCCCAGATAGCGAATTGCCTCACGTCTCTTTTTGTCCATCTCACTCATCTGGTATTTCACTTTCTTAACACTTAATGATTTCAGAAATATTGCTCATGATCTTGGCTGCGACTTCCGGTTTGTTCATAGAATAAATATGGATATTCTTTACTCCATTTGCCAGAAGATCAATGATCTGATCCGTTGCATAAGCAATTCCCGCCTGCATCATTGCTTCCGGTGAACTTCCGAAACGGTCAAGCAATGCAAGAAATCTTCTTGGAAATACAGTTCCTGAAAGCTCCTGGCTTCTCTTCATCTGAGCCGCACTTGTGATCGGCATGATCCCCGGGAGAACCGGGACTGTGATCCCGGCTTCCCTGATCCTGTAAAGGAAATTATAATGGATATCATTGTCGAAGAACATCTGCGTCGTAAGGAAATCAACACCGCAGTCTACTTTCTGCTTTAAAAAGCGGATATCATCTTCCTTATGCTCATTCTCCACATGACCTTCCGGATAGCACGCTGCACCAATACAGAAATCTCCCTGTTTTCGGATCTCCTCCACCAGCTCATATGCATAATGGAAACGGTTTCCATCCGGGAACTTCATTCCCTCCGGGATGTCTCCACGCAGAGCAAGAATATTCTCTATGCCAAGCTCCTTTAAATTCCGAATCACCTCACGCACTTCTTCTTTTGTGGAAGAAGCACAGGTCAGATGTGCAAGACTGAGTACGTGCAGATCGTCCTTGATGTGGGATGCGATTTTCGCTGTATTCTTACTTGTACCTCCACCTGCTCCGTACGTCACACTGATGTAAGATGGATCCAGCTTTGCGATCTCATCCGTCGCACGCTGCACATTTGCAAACCCCGCATCCGTCTTCGGTGGGAACACCTCAAAAGATATATTTATTCTGTCTTCATTCAATCTGTCAATGATCTTCATCTGGTTGTAAACTCCTTTTATTCTCCTATCAGGCTCTTGTAAAGCTCTTCATACTGTCGTGCAGAATTCTGCCATGAGAAGTCCTGGCTCATTGCACGTTCTACGATCTTATTCCAGTCTCTCTTTTTATCATAGTAAATCCGCTCTGCATAACGGACTGTATTCAACATCTCATGTGCATTATAATTCGTGAAACTGAAACCTGTTCCTGTCTTTTCAAACTCATTATAAGGCTCAACAGTATCTTTCAGTCCTCCTGTCTCTCTGACGATCGGCAGTGTACCATAACGCAGACTCATCAGCTGGCTCAGTCCACATGGTTCAAATAAAGACGGCATCAGAAATGCATCACATCCTGCATAGAACCGGTGGGAAAGATCATCCGAATAGAAAATATTCGCAGAAACCTTTCCTGAATACTTCCATGCAAAGTGGCGGAACATATTCTCATACTTCGGGTCTCCTGTACCAAGCACTGCGATCTGTACCGCATCCTGGCACATCTCATCCATCATATAATCGATCAGGTCAAATCCCTTCTGGTCTGTCAGACGGGATACAATTCCGATCAGCATCACATGGCTGTCCTGATCCAGTCCCAGTTCTTCCTGTAATGCCATCTTATTTGCCGGCTTGTTCCGCCTGAAATTGCTAATATTAAAGTTCTTTGCAAGACGGTAGTCTGTATCCGGATTCCAGTCATTATAATCCAGTCCGTTGACAATTCCCCACAGGTCATTGGCTCTGGCATTCATCAGACCGTCCAGTCCCTCACCATAGAAAGAGGTCTTGATCTCTTCTGCATAGCTGCGGCTTACCGTTGTCACTTTATCTGCGTAAACGATACCACCTTTCAGAAGGTTTGCATCCTTATATGCCTCCATTTTATCCGGTGCAAAATAATAATCCGGCAGCCCTGTAATTTTCTGTACTGCTTTTGTATCCCATACCCCCTGGAACTTCAGATTATGTATCGTCATGACCGTCTTGATGCCTCTGTAGTACTCTCCAAGGTATCTGAAATTGTCCAGATAAACCGGAATCAGACCGGTCTGCCAGTCATGACAGTGGATCAGCTCCGGCCGGAACCCGATCACCGGAAGGATACTCAGTACTGCCTTTGAGAAGAATGCAAACTTCTCGATATTCCACTTCGGATCGCCATCATACGGTGCAAATCCCGAAAAATAATGCTCATTATCAATAAAGTAAAACGTCACACCATCGTGTACCAGTCTGAAAATCCCCACATACTGGCTCTGTCCGGCAATATCCATGTAAAAGTTTGTAATATACTCCAGCTTTTCTTTCCATTCCTGCTTCATGCACATATATTTCGGAATGACAACCCGTACATCATACTTCTCCTTATCAAAATCCTTCGGGAGCGATCCCACAACATCTGCAAGGCCTCCGGTCTTAATAAAAGGAACACATTCTGAAGAAGCAAATAAAATATTTTTCATATTACTATCCTCCGTTTTTCGCTTACGCCGCATTTTCCGACGATGAATTACAAATATTATACCGCATTTTTTCTGTAATGCAAAGTATTTTCCAGTATTTATCCCCTATTTTCCATGCTTATATTCCAGTTGGATCGTATCCGCGATCAATGCGATAAATTCCGAATTTGTAGGTTTTCCTTTTCCTGTACTGACTGTATAACCGAACAGTTCATCCAGTGTATCTAATTTTCCACGGCTCCATGCCACCTCGATAGCATGCCGGATTGCCCGTTCGACCCGGCTTGATGTCGTCTGATATTTTTTAGCAACGGTAGGATAGAGAATCTTCGTGATCGCATTCAGGACATCCATGTCTTCCACTGCCATCATGATCGCATCCCGCAGATAATGATATCCTTTGATATGTGCCGGAATCCCGATCTCATGCAGCATATTGGTCACTCTGTTCTCCAGATTTTCTCCTCCCGGAGTCTGCCCGGTCACCAGTTCTTCCGGTCTGCGTTCTGTTCCGTGAGTCATTTTTCTTACGAATTTGATCCGTTCCAACAACATTCTGTTATTAAACGGTTTCATAATATAGTAATTTGCACCTTTATTAAAAGCATCTTCTGTAATCTTTTCCTGTCCCACCGCTGTAATAACAATAAAATATGGACGTTTACTGACACTTTTATCCTGATTGATCTGATCCATGACAGTCAGTCCGTCCATTTTCGGCATAATCAGGTCGAGAAGAACCACATCAGGATTTTTTTCTTTAATGATCCGACACATCTCCTCACCATTTTTCGCCTTTCCGACCAGATCCAGTTCCTGATCCGTCCCGATCACCTTTTCCAGCAGATCTAAGATTTTCTGATTATCGTCAGCGATGGCAACACTCAAATGATTCATTCTCTTCTCCCCTTCAGGTCATGAGAACTTCTTTTGAAAACGCCACTCGCTTATTATATTCCCCTGCACCTTGCAGAATCAAGCAGATTTTGTAGCAGTAATTCGACAGCGTTCTCGACGATTCTCGTCATTTCAACTGTTCCAGCATTGTTTCCGCAAAAATGCCGTAACCTTTTGTCGAATCCATGACAAATACGTGCGTCACCGCCCCGATCAGTTTTCCGTTCTGAAGGATCGGACTGCCGCTCATCCCCTGAATGATTCCTCCGGTTTTTTCAAGCAGTTCTTCATCCGTCACCCGGATCATCATTCCTTTATTGATCTCTGCAGTTTCCTGATCCACCTTCATCACTTCAATGTCAAATTCCCTGACTTCATCTTCCAGAAAACACCTCATCTTTGCCGGTCCTGTCACGATTTCCTCTTTTGCCGCAGTTTCAACCAGTTCTTTTTTTCCAAAAAGCTCCTCGGTTTTATCCAGTCTGCCATAAATCCCTGCATCGGTATTTTTTTCGATCGTTCCAAGCAGATTATAGCGGTTATAGACGATCATTCCTTCCATTGTTCCCGGATTTCCACTGCTTCCTTTTACCACATTCTGAATCGTTGTCCTGTAAAGCTTTCCTCCGGAAATTTCCATCAGTCCATTTGTATCTGTATCATGAATCCCATGTCCCAAAGCTCCGAACTCATTCTGTTCTGTCAGAAATGTAACCGTTCCAAGACCCTGTACATTATCCCTCACCCAGATTCCCAGCTTATATTCACCGGCCGCGGTCTCCACTGCCTGCAGAACGATCTTTTCCAGTTTTCCCCCTCTCCTTACTGTCAGTTCCACCTTCTCACCGGAAAGCTTTTCCAGTTCTTTCAGCAGTTCTTTTTTTCCACAGATTTCTTTCTGATTGACTGCTTTGATATAGTCTCCGCTTTTCACCATTCCCTGTGCCGGTTCGTACATTTTCCCATCGATTCCTTTTATCTGCTGCGTATCAAGAATCAGTACTCCGTCCGTTTCCATATAAATTCCTGCCGGCATACCTCCCACAGATACTTTTTTCGTCTGCACTGCTTTCGTCTGTGCCTGGGGTTCCCTGCTTTCCGGGAAATATTCTGCCGCCGCACTTCCGACGGAAAAGCCCAGTCCCACAGCCAGAAGAAAACTGCACACCACAGTCATCCATCTGGAAAGTTTCTTTTTTATCGTCTGGTTTTTTAATTTTTTATCCCACATAAGATCACACCTCTTTCGCCAACAAAAAACGGATACATCTTCTGTATCCGCTTTTAGTATGTGATCCTGTCGTGCTTTTCACACTGGGATTATCTTTCACCCTTTGCCAATTCTTTCAATTCTTTTGCACTTTCCATGACACGCTCCGTCACATTCGCTCCACCGAGAAGTCTTGCCAGTTCTTCCACGGATGCAGCTTCATCCAGCATCTCAACATCTGTCCGCACTGATGTTCCTTCTGCTTTTTTTCTGATCAGGAAATGGTGATCTGCAGTAGCTGCGATCTGCGGCAGGTGAGTAATACAGATGACCTGTCTGCTCTTTCCGATCAGTCGGAGACGATCTCCCACTTTTCCTGCCGTAATGCCGGATATTCCTGTGTCGATCTCATCAAAGATCAGTGTCGGTGTATCTTCTTCATCTGCAAGTACTGTCTTCACCGCCAGCATCACACGCGAAATCTCACCGCCAGATGCCACACTTCCCAATGGTTTCAACGGTTCTCCCGGATTCACTGAAAGATAAAATTCTGCCTCATCCTTTCCATTTGAACTGTATTTTTCTGCCTCAGAAATCCGGATCTCAAATCTCGAATCAAGAAAATTCAGTTCTTTCATCTGACCACAGATCTCTTCTGCGAACTTTTTAGCCGAACGCTGCCGAACCTGACTCAGCTTATCCGCCATCTTTTTCATTGCGTTAAAAGCATCCTGCTGTTCTTGTTCCAGGTTCTGCATGAATGTATCATAATCTGCCAGTTCCTGTAGTCTTTGCTTTTTTTCATCACAATATGCAAGAACTGCTTCAATAGATCTTCCATATTTTGCCTTTAAATGATTTAAAAGATTCAGACGATCTTCTGTCTCACGGAATTCTTCCTCTGAAAACTCAAAACTTTTTGCATATTCCGATAACTCCCGGTTAAAATCATTCAACAGTCCATCAAGCTGTGTAAGCTGCTCATACAGTCTGCTCCCCTCTTCATCAAAATCTGCTGCCTCCTGAAGGCTTCGGATTCCACGGCTGATGAGATCACTTGCATTCCCGGAAGCGGCCTCCCCTGTATAATGGTATGTCTCAGCTACTGCTTCTGTCACTTTCCTGCTCTCTGTCATTTTCCGGTAAAGTTCTTCCAGCTCTTCATCTTCTCCCACAACCAGTCCGGCTTCTTCAATCTCCTGTGCTTCAAATTCAGCAAGGGAGAGTTCTCTCCTCCTGGTTTCCTCATCCATGGTCAGTCTTTCAGTCCTCTTTTTCAGTTCATTCCATCTGCGGTACATTTCAGCCATCTTTTTCTTTAAAGGAATGATCTTTTCTTTTCCATACAGATCCAGAAGCGTCAGGTGATTTTTTTTGTGGAGCAGTGTCTGATTATCTCTTTGTCCATGGATATCGATCAGCATACTTGCAACATCTTTCAATATCCCGGTATTCACAGTCTCTCCGTTGATCTTGCTGATACTGCGACCTTCCATCAGCCGCCTGCTCAGGGTCAGAAACCCGTCTTCAGGATACAGGTTCATCTCTTCCAGATGCTTTTTGATCTGTTCATCTTCGATCTTAAAAGTCAGTTCCACAAGTCCGCTCTTTGTCCCGTTTCTGAGCATATCAGGACTGTACTTTCCGCCAAGAGCAAGATGGACTGAACCCAGCAGGAGAGACTTTCCTGCTCCTGTCTCTCCTGTCAGTATATTCAGTCCCTCACCAAACTCCACTTCCGTCTCATCGATCAATGCCAGATTTTTTACATACAGATTCTGTAACATATTCAACACCTAATCCTTCTTGGACACAATCTTTCTGATCTTGTCCATGACTGTCACTGTATCTTCTACTGTACGGATTGCACACATAATCGTATCATCGCCGGCAATGCAGCCCACCACTTCATTCCATTTCATTGCATCCACCGCAACTGCAACTGCCATTGCCATTCCGGATACCGTCTTGATAACAAGAATATTCTGTGCCATATCCATTGACATATATCCGTCTCTTAATACCCGGATATATTTTTCACTCATTCCATCTTCATCCTGACGATGGATCACGTATTTCTGCTTCCCTCCGTTGAGTGACACTTTTGTCAGCTTCAGATCCCGGATATCTCTCGATACCGTTGCCTGAGTCACCTTGAAGCCGGCATTATTAAGATATTCTGCCAGTTCCTCCTGCGTCTCAATGTCGTATTGGCTGATAAGTTCAATAATCTTTGCATGTCGGCTTACTTTCATTTCTTAATTTCCTTTCATTTTTTCACGCATCGTCTTCATGAAGCTTTCTTTGCTCAGTTTAATAAGCTTTGCCGTCTCCTCCGCTCTCCTGATACAGACGCGGTCTCCCGATACCATTTTTCTCCGGACTGCACCGTCATAGCACAGGGCTACTTCCTCCTGCCTGCCGTATCTTCCCGGACAAACTTCCACCTCGATCACATCTTCTGCCGAAAGCACTACACTGCTTGTATTCAATGCATGGGAACAGATCGGAGTAATGACGATAATACTTGCCGTTGGTTCTACAACAGGACCTCCCGCTGAAAGATTATATCCGGTACTTCCGGTAGGAGTTGAAATAATCACCCCGTCTGCAAGATAAGTATTCAGAAGCGTTCCGTTGACATAGACATTAAACTGTACGATTCTGATATTCCCTTCCCTCGTCAGTACAATATCATTCACCGCAAGATCTCTTTTTTCATCTCCTGCCACTCCCTCCAGCATCATCCGCAGTTCGATCGCTGCATGTTCTTCTCCGCACAGTCTGTCGATGGCATACTGATAATCCTTCAATTCTACTTCTGCAAGATATCCCAGTGTCCCGAGGTTGATTCCAAGCAGAGGGAGTTCCTCTCCTTCCAGATCCCGGATTGCACGGATCAGCGTTCCGTCGCCTCCGAGTACCAGCCCACATTCTGCGTCGGACGGCACTGTCCCCGGAAGGATATGACCTTCTTCATCCTTTTTTGCAAGTGTCCATTTCTTTCCTTTCTGCATGATATAATTGCAGATTTTCTCTGTAACCGCATAGTCTTTATCTTTTAATATATTCGTTATGATATAAAATGAATCCATGCTTTATCCCCGCTTATTTTGCCAACGTATCGAATGCACTGTCCACGACCGTCTCCAGATTCTGTGCCAGAATCTTTCCCGGAAGTTCCTGCGTCTTCTTCAGATGCACCAGATATTCAATATTTCCCTCCGGTCCTTTTATCGGTGAAAATTCAATCTCAAGAATATCAAATCCGATAGAAGCTGCATAGGAAGTCACTTTTTCGATTACTTCATGGTGCGTACTTTTTTCTCGCACAACTCCTTTTTTTCCGACCTTTTCACGCCCTGCTTCAAACTGTGGTTTAATCAGAGCTACGATTTCTCCGCCTTCTGTCAGATAATCCCGGATCGGCTCTAACACTTTTGTCAGCGAAATAAAGGAGACATCAATGGAGGAAAAGTCCACCGGTTCTCCGATATCTTCCGGTGTCACATAGCGGATATTGGTCTTTTCCATGCAGACTACCCTTGGATCCTGACGCAGTTTCCAGTCCAACTGCCCCCGTCCGACATCAATTGCAAATACCTTTACAGCTCCGTTCTGCAGCATACAGTCCGTAAAGCCACCGGTAGAAGATCCCACATCCGTACAGACTTTTCCTTCTACACTAACATCAAAATTTTTGATCGCTTTCTCCAGCTTCAGACCGCCTCTGCTGACATACGGCATGACATGCCCTCTCACCTCGATCTTTACGTCTTCCGGGAACGTGGTTCCTGCCTTATCTTCTCTCTGATCTTCTACGAATACATTTCCGGACATAATGATCGCTTTTGCCTTTTCCCTGGACTCTGCAAGATTCCTTTTTACGAGTAATACATCTAAACGTTCTTTCATTTTTAATCTTCCTTTATCATCAGATAATCTTTTTTTATCTGTGCCACAATGGTCTCCTGATCCAGTCCCACTTCTTTTCGCAGAACTTCTACATTTCCGTGTTCCACATAATCATCGGAAATTCCGATCGTCCGTACCCGGGTCTTCTCACCAGTCTGCATCACATACTGGACAACCTGCTCACCGAAACCACCTGCCAGCACATTTTCCTCGATCGTCACGATCAGTTCATGATCCCTGCAAAGATCGCAGATCAGCTCTGTATCCAGTGGCTTTGCGAATCTTGCATTGATCAGGCTGCAGTGATATCCTGCTTTTTTAATTGCCTTCCATACAGACTCTCCCAGTCCTGACATATGTCCGATGAAAAGGATCGCAATCCCACTTTCACGGCAGATCACTTCACTTTTTCCATAAAGAATCGGAGTACGGAACTCTTTCAGCCCCTCATAAGCCTCTCCTCTTGGATACCGCAATGCAACCGGGTACGGAAAATCAACAGCAAAACGGACCATATCTGCCATTTCCCATCGGTTCTTTGGTGACATGACAGTCAGATTCGGAATTTCCAGAAGAAATGACAGATCAAATACTCCCTGATGCGTCTCTCCGTCACTCCCTACAAGTCCGGCACGATCCACTGCTATAAAAACCGGCAGATTCTGAAGACAGACATCATGGATCGTCTGGTCAAAAGCTCTTTGCAGGAAAGAGGAATATACCGCAAAGACTGGTTTCATCCCGCCTGCTGCCAGTCCTGCCGCAAAGGTCATCGCATGCTCCTCTGCAATACCGACATCAAAAAATCTCTGTGGGAACATCTTTGCAAATCTTGCCAGTCCCGTCCCGTCTGCCATCGCCGCAGTGATTGCTACTACCTTTTCATCCTGCTTTCCGATATCTGCAAGTACTTTTGAAAATACATCCGTATAAGAATCTGTCACTTTCTTTCCTACCGCCATTCCGCTTGGGATGTCAAACGGTCCCGTCCCATGAAATCTGGACGGGTTTTCTTCAGCCGGTCCATATCCTTTTCCCTTTTTCGTCATCACATGAACCAGCACTGCATGATCAACCCGCTTCGCCTCATTTAAGATCCTTGTGAGCTTACGGATATCATGTCCGTCTACCGGACCTAAATAAGTAATCCCCATATCTTCAAAGAACATCCCCGGAACAAACAACTGCTTGATCCCGCTTTTTGTCCTTTTCATATGGCAAATGATCCGGTCTCCCTTTCCGGGGATCTTTTTCAGCGTATCTTCCACACCTTTCTTCAGCCCCGTATAAGCCTGTGCCGTACGCAGTCCGTTGAGATACTGGGACATTCCTCCCACATTTTCAGAAATGGACATATTATTATCATTGAGGACAATGATAAAATTACTTTTCAGTCTGCTCGCATTGTTCAGTGCCTCGTATGCCATTCCTCCTGTCATAGAACCATCTCCGATGATCGAAACCACACTCTGGCTGCCGCCCTGAAGTTCTCTTGCCGCCACATATCCAAGTCCTGCAGAAATAGAAGTGGAACTATGCCCTGTATCAAAGGCATCACATTCGCTCTCTTTTCTTTTTGGGAATCCACTCATCCCCCCGTATTTTCTCAGTTCATCAAATCCTGCTTTTCTTCCCGTCAGTAACTTATGCGTGTACGCCTGATGTCCTACGTCCCAGATCAGCTTATCCTGTGGAAGATCAAAGACAAGATGAAGTGCCATCGTCAGCTCCACAACACCCAGATTCGATGCCAGATGCCCTCCGGTCACACTGATCTTCTCGATCAGAAACTGCCGGATCTCGTCTGCAAGCATGGTAAGTTCTTCGGGACTGAGATTTTTTATATCATTTTCCTTATGGATCTTCTCAAGTACCATCAGGATTCCTCCTTTTATTTTTCCCTGTATACCAGAGATTTTAGTAATTCTTCAAGGAATTCATCCTTCGCCGGGAACTCCCGCAGCAGATCCACTGCCTCCTGCGTCATCCGTTCCACATCTTCATGTGCCTTTTCAATCCCTTTCCAGGTCACATATGTCGTTTTTTCGTTCTTTTCATCACTGTGAACCGGCTTTCCAAGCAGTTCTGTCGTACTGGTCACATCCAGAATGTCATCCTGGATCTGGAATGCCAGCCCGATCTTTCCTGCGATCTGCTCCATCCTGCTGACCTGCCCTTCCTCTGCACCTGCAAGAACTGCACCTGCCATCATAGAAGCCTCGATCAATGCACTGGTCTTCAGCCTGTAAATAAAGTCCAGTACTTCGCCTGATACAGCTTTTCCTGATTCCTGCACATCCACGACCTGTCCACCGATCATTCCGTAAATTCCTGCCTTATCCGCAAGGATCTTCAATGCTTTTCCAATCCTTAAAGCATGCTCCGACTCCTCTTCAAAAGCCCGGCAGGCAGTCTCAAATGCATAATTAAGCAACGCGTCTCCTGCAAGGATTCCCATATCTTCACCGTATACAATATGCGTTGTCTTTCTTCCGCGTCTGTATTCATCATTATCCATTGCCGGCAGATCATCATGCACCAGGGAATACGTGTGGATCATCTCAATGGCAGCCATAAACGGTTCGATTGCAGCTCCTTCTCCGCCAAACAGTCTGTAACTCTCCCACATCAGCATGGGACGGAGACGCTTTCCACCTGCCATCAGACTATACTCCATGGCCTCCATGATCGTCCTCTGATATCCTTTTTTTTCAGGAAGATACTTTTTCAGGATCTTTTCTATTTTTTCTACTCTGTCCGTATACTCTTCTTTAAAATTCATGCTTTTCTCCATTCTCATCCAGTACAAGAATCTTCTTTTCCACTTCATTGATCGTCTGGTTGCATCTCCGGATCAGCTTCATTCCCTGATCGTACAACCCAAACGCCTCCTCCAGTGAAACATCCTCTCCTTCCAAAGTACCGATTACCTGATCCAGCCGGTCAAACATTTCTTCCAAATTTTCCTTTTTCTCTGTCCCCATCTTATGTCTCCTCTTTCTCAACGCCGGTCACTTCTGCCCGGATCCGTCCATCCGTCACATAGACCGTGATCTGTTCTCCCTGCTTTACATTACTGACTGTCCTGACATTTGCCCCCGAACTGTTCTCCACATAAGCATATCCCTGACTGAGCTTTTCAAGAGGAGATAATCCTTTCAGTCGTTCTGCCATAAGTCCCAGACGGTATTTTTCCTGCTCCAGTCTCCGCATCATTTCTCTTCTCAGCCGGTTCTCAACATCTGCGGCGAACTGTCGCTGCTCATTTAACCGCTGCTGCGGATGATACGCCCGCATCCTGAGCGAATACTGCTCCAGTTTCTGTCTCTTCCGTTCCAGTATTAACTGCATAAAATGCAGCAACTTCTCTTCCCGCAGCTTCAGATTCTTTTTCATCTCCATGAAATCATACACCGCCAGTTCTGCGGCAGCAGAAGGAGTCGGTGCCCGCAGATCCGCCACAAAATCAATAATCGTTGTATCGGTCTCATGTCCTACCGCTGAAATCACCGGAACAGAACAGTCAAATACTGCCCTTGCGACTGCCTCTTCATTAAATGCCCAGAGATCTTCCATGCTTCCTCCGCCACGGCCCACGATCATGACATCCACCTTTTCTGCTTCCAGCGCATGGATTCCCTTTACAATACTCTCAGCAGCACCTTCGCCCTGTACCAGTGCCGGATACAGGATGATCTGCACAAAAGGATTCCTCCGCTTCGTAATATTGATGATGTCTCTGACTGCCGCCCCGGTCGGTGCAGTCACAACTCCAAGCCGCCGGATATACTTTGGGATCTTCTGCTTGTACTCCGGTGCAAACATTCCCATTTCCTGCAGTTCTTTCTTCAAAAGTTCAAAGCGTTCATACAGAAGTCCTACACCGTCCCGCACGATTTTTCTTGCATACAACTGGTATTTTCCATCTCTTGCATAGACATCCACCACACCGAGTACAATGATCTGCTGACCTTCCTCCATACGAAAAGAAAGCCCTGACCTTGAGCCTGCGAACATGACGCAGGCAATCGTGCCGGACTCGTCTTTCAATGAAAAATATATATGCCCTGATGTATGGTATTTCAGATTCGATACCTCACCCTTTACATAGATCCGGTTCAGCATGAAATCCTGGGCGAACATATTCTTAATATAAGAATTGACCTGTCTCACCGTATAGACATTCTTCATCCTGATATCTCCGTTCTGCATATACTGACTTACTTCGTCTCATCCCCGTCTGCAGAGCGTGCGATCTTTCCAAGTACCCCGTTGATAAAGGACGGACTGTCTCCACCGCTGAATCTCTTCGCCAGCTCTACTGCCTCATTGATGGCAACTCCGACCGGTACTTCCTCGTCCCACTTCATCTCATAGACAGCAAGTCTTAAAATGGCAAGATCTACCTTGTTCATCCGGGTAGTCTTCCATCCTTTTGCATACTGGTTGATCAGTTCATCAATCTCTGCAATATGCCCTGCAACCGCCTCATATTTTTCCTGGATATAATCTTTATCTTTATCTGCCGCATTCTCAAGCGTCATGAAATAGTATTTCAGATGCTCCTGCATATCCTCTTCCCGGTTAAATTCTTCCTGAAATAACAGCTTGAAAATATGCTCGCGAAGTTCTGTTCTAATCATATTGATTCCTTTCCTTTGTAAACCTACTCCTGATTCTCCATCTCTACGCCGGCCACTTTGATATTCACGTCTGCAACTTCAAGTCCTGTCATGTTCTCGATCGCATTCTTAACCTTTTCCTGCACTTTTCCTGATACTTCTACTACACTGTAGTTATACTTCAGATTCAGGGTCAGGGAAACGGTAACCACGCCTTCCAGCACATCTACTTTAACTCCCTTGGAAAGATTCTTCATCCCGAGTCTGCTGATCAGCTCATTCGTGATATTGCCCGCCATGGAGGCTACGCCTTCCACTTCTGTAGCTGCCAGGGCTGCAATGATCGCAACAACTTCATCTGCAATCTTTACTTCTCCCTTTCCTGCGTCATTCTGTATCGTATAAATATTTCTTTCGTCCTTTGCCATGTTCAAAACCTCCTGCATTGTCTGATTCTTTTTCCATTATAACAAATATCGTTCCGTTTGCAAAGAGGAATTATGACCGCCCGAACTCTGACAGGATCAGTCCTTTGTTTCTTTCCTCTGTCATACGGATACTCCATTCATGTGCAAAAAGCAGCAATGGACGGTCCTTCAGATCCTTGATCTTCTTCATATCTGAAGTTCCGCTTAAGTGATCCATATCCACATCTTCGTTTTCAATCCAGCGGATATACTCGTATGGCAGATTCTCCAGCCGGATCTCCACATTATACTCGTTGTTCAGACGGTATTTCAGCACATCAAACTGAAGCACACCGACAACTCCGACAATGATTTCTTCCATTCCGGTATTATATTCCTGAAAGATTTGGATCGCACCCTCCTGTGCGATCTGGTTGATTCCCTTGACAAACTGCTTTCTTTTCATCGTATCGACCTGACGCACACGTGCGAAATGCTCCGGTGCAAATGTCGGGATTCCCTCATAAGCGAATTTTTCCTTTGAAGTCGTAAGGGTATCTCCGATCGAAAAGATTCCCGGATCAAAAACCCCGATGATATCTCCACCATAAGCTTTGGTGATCATCTTCCGTTCACTCGCCATCATCTGCTGCGGCTGGGAAAGACGGATCTCTTTTCCTCCCTGCACATGGTAGACATTCATTCCTGCCTCAAACTCACCGGAACAGATCCGCATAAATGCGATCCTGTCACGATGTGCCTTATTCATATTCGCCTGAATCTTAAATACAAAAGCTGAAAAATCCTTTTCTTCCATCGGATCTATCTCCCCTTTATCCGACATACGCGGCAGCGGAGATGTGGTCATCTTCAGGAAATGCTTCAGGAATGTCTCTACTCCGAAATTTGTCAGTGCTGAACCGAAAAATACCGGAGAAAGCTGCCCCTTATCTACCAGCTCCTGGTCAAATTCCGCAGAAGCTCCGTCCAGAAGTTCGATCTCATCCGCCAGAATTTTCTTTGCATCTGCACCGATCAGTTTCTCTGTCTCAGGTGCATCAATCGGAACCATCTGAACTTCTCCCATGGCCGTTCCCTTTTTTGTATCTGAGAAAAGTTCTACTTCTTTCTTTGCCCGGTCATAAACGCCTTTAAAGGCCTTTCCCGAACCGATTGGCCAGTTCACAGGACAGGTGGCGATCCCCAGTTCTTTTTCGATATCATCCAGCAGCTCAAACGTATCTCTTGCTTCACGATCCATTTTGTTAATGAAGGTAAAGATCGGGATATGACGCATCACACATACCTTGAACAATTTTCTCGTCTGTGCCTCCACACCCTTGGATGCATCGATCACCATTACCGCAGAATCTGCCGCCATCAGGGTGCGGTAGGTGTCCTCCGAGAAGTCCTGATGTCCC
>ERZ773228.2722-NODE-2722-length-15617-cov-5.096389_pt1 | contig 15617 bp, 12 predicted proteins | sample MGYA00580524_ERZ773228 | MGnify/ENA primary metagenome ERZ773228 (study PRJEB29015, sample SAMEA2737768) | human gut metagenome | biome: human gut; feature: human-associated habitat; material: faeces | place: China | collected 2012 ... | reverse complement strand
GGGTGGTTTTTGTATAGGCTTATTCCTTTGTCTCGGTCTCTTCCTCAGGCTTTGCTTCGGAATGCCGCCGACGGAACCAGTCGGCGGGGATGCCGCTCTGGGCGGGGGTAAGGTCCGGCGCGGGGTGGCCGTCCGGCAGGTGTGCGCCAAAGGCCGGGACAAAGAAGAACTTGCGCACGATGAAGATCAGTGCGATGGCGCCCACGCTGAGCAGGTTCTCCACGGCGGAATCGTGTCCCACCACCAGATGGCGCGCAATGGCGTACAGCAGCACTTCAAGGCTGCTGCCGGGGCTGTGCTTGGCCAGCATCTTGATGAACTCAATGCCGATCACAATGTCCAAGCTGCGCTCCAGAAAGGTGCGGATCTCTGCCTCGTTGCCATCGAACAGCAGGCCGGGCATCCAGCGAATCAGAGGCACAACGCTGAGCAGCAGACCAATCAGCACCAGCCCGGATAACAGCACTTCCAGCAGACTGGAAGCCTGAATAATGCGGTTGCGCAGGGAGGTACGCCAGTGGCTTTCTACCGGGTGAGAGGGATGTTCCATAGTAAGACCTTCCTTTCAGCATTCTGCTGCATAAAGATCGACAAAATCCTGCCTTTATTGTAGCAGACGAGAGAAGGTCTGTCAATTTCAATCCACGATGGTGACGGTGGTCTGCGGGCCGACGGCCACATAGCCGGACTTTTTGATGCAGTCCTGCCCGGCGTCGGTGTCCAGCCAGTCGTACAGGCGGCGCTCCGGGCTGTCGGCAGCGGCATCTGGGTGGATGACGGCGTAGAAATCGTTGCACAGGGGGTAGCTGCCGTCGGCAAGGGTGTCGTTGCTGGGGGTCACACCGTCCACCGCCAGCAGCCGCAGCCCGGGCTTGGAATACATCTGGTCGATGTAGTAATACACGGAGAAACCGATGGCGTTGGCGCTGTTGTTGTAATCGGCAATGCTGTCCACCAGCTCACCCATGGCGGCGGGAGCCAGCTCAGAGGGCGGGGTCATCAGTTCGCCGCCCTGAATGAGCAGCTTTTTGAACAGGGTCTGGCTGCCGGAGTCCTCGCCGCGCTGGAAGGCAACGATTTCCTGATCCTTGCCGCCTACATCCTTCCAGTTGGTGATCTTCCCGGCGTAGATGTCCCGCAGCTGCTGCTGGGTAAGCGCCTGCACCGGGTTGTCCTCGTTGACGATGAACACCAGCGCGTCCACCCCGATGGGCTTCTGCTCCAGCTGCACATTGGCCTCTTGCAGCTCTTTCTTTACATAGTCCGGCGCTTCGTACACCACCAGCATCCGGGTGGTGGTGTCGTACAGGCCAAAGTTCTCCCATGCGTAGGCGGTGGTGCTTACCGTAATGCTGCTGCGGGCTTCCTCCAAGTCCATGCCGGTGGTATCGGCCAGCATCTGCGCCATCAGCGGGATGCAGGCGGTGCTGCCGTCCAGCGGGGGAAACTCCGCTTCGGTCAGGAACGGCTCCGGCTGCTGCACAGCCGAGGACGCCGTAGAGGACGCGGGCGGCTCTGCGGCAGAGGAAGCGGTGCTGCCGGAGGGCGCATCCGTGCCCTTGCAGGCGGTCAGCACCCCGGCGGCGGAGCAGGCAGCCAGCCCCAGCAGAAAACTGCGGCGGGAAATTTTAGCGTTTTTCATAAGAAAGCCCTCCTAAATCAATAGCCATAACTCGGTACATCGTCCGCAGTGGCAGACGAGAAAATGCTCTGGCAGTACAGCCAGTTGCCGCTCGTGTCCATCCAGCCCACATAGAAGCCCCGCTGTGCGGCAAACACATGGTCGGGCAGGGCATTCAGACTGTTGGAATAGTACCCGGTGCAGCTGGAAAGCCCCTGCAGCACTACATTGCCGTCTGCGTCCAGCACATCGCATACGTTGCCGTAGGCGCTGCCCACAGCACTGCGGATGCCGCAGAACATGGGTCTGCCGTTGGGGTCGGTGGTCAGGTAGTTGATGTAGCCGTATTTACCATGCAGGGCGGTCAGGTCACTGACAAGCCCCTGCGGGCCGTACAGCCGGGTGGCGGTGGTCTCGTAGCGGTCGTTGTCCTGCAATTCCAGCCAGACGTAGCCGGTGCCGCAATTGCTCATCCGTACCCGCTGCTGGTGCTCCACCGGTTCTACGGTGGTGTCGGTCAGCAGCTTGCCGTTATCCTTGCTGTACACCCGCAGGCTGCCGTCCAGCGCGTAGACGGCTACGGTATTGTCGGTGGCGTCCACATCGTACAGAGGGGTCTTTGTACCGGTCTCCAGATCATAGAGTTCGTAGCCGTGATCCTCGCCGCTGTGCCATGTTATCACATAGCCCGGGAAATACTGGCTGGGCTGCTCGTCAAATGTAGCAATCAGTCCACGGTCCTCTGTGGTCATGTCTCGCAGTTCGTACCGGCCATCGCTGGTGGAAAAGCTGGCAAGACCACCCGGGTAGACCTGCAAAAAGCCCGTGTACTGCTCGCCGGTCTGTGTGTTGTACAGGATTTGGTCGGTGGTTTCTTCTCCGGTGGCAACATCCAGCTCCACCCAGTCACTCAGGGTGTCGCTGTCGTAGAAAAGGCGGTATGCCGAGGCAGCATCGGCGCGGTAGACAGGGGTGCCGTCCTTTTCCTGCACCACCACCCAGCTGTTCTGCTGGTAGTCGGTATCCCAGTCGTAATCGTCCAACCCCTCCGGGCGGGCGTAGCAGCTGAACACCAGCTTATCGCTGCATAGGGTGCAGCTGTATGCGCCCTCCGGTACCGGCAGCGCTGCACCGGTGGCAAGGTCGATGACCTGACAGGTGCCATAACCGGACTCCGGGACGTATCCACCATCGATCAGGCGGCTCTCCTGCAGCACCAGCAGGTCGTTTTGCAGGGTGGCGCTCTGCTCGCCCTCAAAGGACATTACTTCGGTGCCGGTCTTGTCGTACAAGGCGGTGCGGCGTCCGCCCCGGCCGGTAGGGTCGGACCAGCTGCGCAGCCAGTAGTCTGCGGTGCCGGTGGCACTGTCCTCCACCAGCGAGACGTTCTCACTGCGGGTAGACTGGTGCAGCGGGGTGCTGCCGCACAGGATGGTGGTGCTGCTTCCGAAACGACCGTCGCAGTACAGCACCCGCAAACGGCTATCGTTTAGCACGGCGGGGTCGTACAGGGGTTTGCCGCTGTCGTCCGTAGGCACGGAAACGGCAGAGCTTGCAGCGCCCGGCACGCCGGTGGCGGGCGGCAGCAGGGTACAGCCGCAGCCTAAAGTAAGGGCAAGGGCAGTGCAGACTGCCCCGCAGCCGATACGCAAGACAACACGCTTCATAAAAAACACTCCTTTGCAAAAAACAGGGAGGAAAATTTTTCCGTTCATTCAGAATACGAAACAGCCGCATTTTTCATTGCAGAACTTGCAGAAAAATGCGGCTAAAAACGGTTACAATTACATTACAGCTGCGCCGGGGCATGAGACGCTTCTGCCTTGTCCATCTGCTCCAGCTGCCGCAGAAAGGCCAGCAAAAAGGGCAGCGAGATGAAAAAGGTGAGCACATCTGCAATGGGCTGGCAGAGCTCTACGCCCACAAGCCCCAGCACCCGGGGCAAAACTAAGATCAGCGGGATAAAGCACACGCCCTGCCGGCAGCAGGCCAGAAAGGTGGCACGCCCGGCCTTGCCAACACTCTGGAAGGTCATGTTGGCCACCACGATCACCGGCTGCAAAAGGACGGCAAAGCACTGGTAACGGAAGGCGGGCAGCGCCACGGCGGTGACTTCCGGGTCGTCCCGGAACAGGCGAATCAAAGTCTCATCGTTCCACCAGCACAACGCGATCAGCACCACCAGCAGCACAAAGGCGGCTTTCAGGGTAAAAACGGCGGCCTGCCGTACCCGGTGGTATTTGCGCGCGCCGTAGTTGAAGGACGCCACCGGCTGCAGGCCCTGTCCCACGCCGATGGCCACCGAGAGGATGAACATAAAAATGCGGGACACGATGCTCATGCCCGCCACGGCGGCATCGCCGTAGCTGCGGGCGGCAATGTTCAGCAGCATCCCGCCGATGCTGTTCAGCCCCTGACGGCCAAAGCTGGGCGCGCCGCCTGCAAGGATCTGCAAAAACTCACGCGGCTCCCGGGTGACGGCAGAAAGCCGGAACTGGCTGACCGTTTTGCCCCACAGGAACATATACAGCAGAATGCCAAAGCTGATGGTCTGACTGAGGGCGGTGGCAATCCCGGCACCGGCAGTGCCCAGCCCTAAAACGAACATGAACAGCGGGTCCAGTGCAATGTTCAGCAGCCCGCCGGTGACAAGACCGATCATGGCAAGGCTCGCTTTGCCCTCATACCGCAAGATGTTGTTCATCACCAGACTGGAGATCATCAGCGGGGCAGCAAGCAGGATGGGACGGGCATAGGCGCAGGCATGGGGCAGAATGGTTTCGGTGCTGCCCAGCAGCATCATAAAGTCCGGCAGGGTGGCAAGGCCGACCACCGCCAGCACTACGCCAAAGGCCAGCGCCGTAAAAAAGCTGGTGGAAGCAAAGCGGGTGGCGGCGTGGGTATCCTGACTGCCCAGGCGGCGGCTGATGATGGTGCCGGAGCCGTGCCCCAGCATAAAGCCCAGCGCCTGAATGATGGCCATCAGGCTGGAAACGACACCCACCGCGCCGGAAGCGCTGGTGGAGATGCGCCCCACAAAAAAGGTATCCGCCAGATTGTAGATGCTGGTGATCAGCATACTCAAAATCGTGGGCGCGGCAAGGCTGAGGATCAGCCGGGGGATTGGAGTCTCGGTCATTTTGTGATACTGCACCGCAGTGCGGTCCTGCTGGGTCATGGGCAAATATCCTCCTTCAAAAACGAGAAAGCCGCCCCTTCCAGAGCGGCAGATAGTCCTGATGAAAACAGTATAACGCAGTTGCGGCAAAATGTCGAGGGAATAAAAACGGCCTTTCGCCCCTGCGAAGGGGCGAAAAAGCAGGCGAAAACAGGATGGTTTCTATATAAAGTGCTAAAGAATTGTCGAATTGCTTGTGAAAAATCACGATATGTGGTATTCTTTATAAGAAGGAATTGGAAAAATCTGTGCATTTTATGATTGGGAGGGATTTGTACATGAAATCCGTAGCACAAACTGTGATCGAGGCCGACCGCTTTTATACCATTGCCGCTCACACCGGCAATGTTATTCAGGCAGTGGAGGGCAGCAAGGACGGCGGCACTGTCCGTCTGGGCAAGTATGACCACAAGCCCGAACAGGAGTGGAGCTTTGTCCGCGAGGGCGATGGTGTGTACCGCATCCGCAACCGTGCCTCCGGCAAGCTGCTGGATCTGACCATGACCGGCACTGCCAACGGCACATGGCTGCACCTGTGGGAGGACGTGGGCGGCACGTCCCAGATGTGGAAGGTGGAGCACACCCCGGAGGGCACCGTTCGTCTGCGCTCTTCTTGGGCAGGCGGCAAGTGCGTGGACACCGTGGGCATCGGTGCCGAGGTGGGCGCTGTGCTGCAGATCTGGCAGGAGGTGCCCGGCGGTGGTGACCAGCTGTGGGTCATCTCTGAGGTAAAGGACCGCGTAAAGCGTGCCGCCAAGGTTGAACAAGCAGCACCCGCTGCCGAGACGAAGGCCGCACCGGCCAAGGAAGCCGCTCCCGCCAAGAAGCCCGCAGCCCGCAAGCCCCGCACCGCCAAGAAGGTGGAGGAGAAGCCCGCTGCTCCCACCGCAAAGGCTGCAGAGCCGGTCAAGGCAGAAAAGCCCGCTGCAAAGAAGGCTGCTAAGGCAAAGGCTGAGCCTGCTGCTCCCGCAGTAGAGGTGAAGGCAGCTCCCGCCGTGGCAACCAAGGCCGAGCCTGTTACTAAGGCTGAACCGGCTACCAAGGCAGCGCCCGCAGCGGAAGCCAAGACTGCCCCTGCCGCCGCAAAGCCCAAGGCAAAGCGTGCACCCTGCAAAAAGATCGTAAAGAAGTAAAAAAACTTTTAAACAGCAAAAAAATCGGACAGAGTGCGATCTGTCCGATTTTTTGCGTTTATAGAAGCTTTTTATGCAGCAGGGGAGGTGACAGCATCATCGCTCTGGGCGGCGGTCTGCACGAACTGCACGATGCTCTCGATGGTCTTGCGCAGCTGCACAAGGCTTTCCACGTCAGAGTCCTGCATCCGGGAGGTGGGAGCGGTTACCACGGTCTGGGAGGCAGTCACCGTGCCGGAAAGTTCTGCATGGATGTGGTGGGCGGGCACGTCCAGCAGGATGTGCACCTTGGGGGACAGGGTCTTGAGCAGACCCTGCTTTTCAATGCCCAGAATCAGTTGCGGCGCGTCCTCCCCGGCGGCGAGGTTCGGCAGCTGAAGGTAGAGGTAGCCTTCTTTCGCGTTGGCGGGCTGCACGGTTTTGAGCTGTTTCAAGTCCAGCTGGAAGTCGTTCACCTGCTGCAAGCCGGTGGCGGTGGGGTCTACCCCCAGCAGGGTGGCCAGCTGGTCTTGAGAGATGTAGCTGCCCAGCGACCAGCCCGGCAGCAGCAGGCTTGCCAGCGGATACTCGGCCACGACCGTGCTGCGCAGTTTGTTGTACAGCTGCCCAGCGTCGTAAAGGGTCTCTTCCTCGCTGATGTACATCCGGGTCAGAGGGGCATCGTTGACGGTGCTGGTGCCCGTTGGGTACAGCGCCAGCTGCACCGCCCGGGGGGTGTACTGACCGGTCAGACTGCCGGTGGTGCCGCCGAACTTGTCCAGCAGGGCGTAAAGGGCGGGGGGCTCGGCCTCGGTGGAGGTGATGGTGTAGTCCAGCGCAAAGCTGGCACCGCTCTGGAATGCCTTGACCCTGCGGCTGACGAAGCTGTACAGCACTGTCGCAGCCACCGCGCACACCAAAACCAGACACAGCAGAACGATCAGCGCCGCACGCAGACCGGTGCGCTTTTTGTGGGAAGATGCCATGAGAAACCTCTCCTTCCGGTAAAACGTATTTGTTCCAGCATAACGGAACTGCACGCAAATGTCAAGCGCCGCAAACTGCGGACAAAACAAAAAACCTGAAACATTTCTGTTTCAGGTTTCTGGCGGAAAGATGGGGATTCGAACCCCAGAACGCTTTTGACACGTTACACGATTTCCAGTCGTGCGCCTTAGACCAACTCAGCCATCTTTCCACATCTTCTGTTCTGCCTTTGGGCGGGTGCCCTTGGCGCTCCACTATAATACCTGAAAGCAGGCTTTTTGTCAAGGATTTTTTTGAAAAAAATCAGACTTTTTTAAAAATGACGAAAAAACGCGAGAAAGTGTTCTGCCGCATGGATGGAAAGCACAAAAAGCCCTTGACGCACCTTTAAAATAGGTTTATATTGAGGGCAAAGAGCACTGCGGTGGGTCGTTTTGTGCCGCAGCGGCGGGAAATATAAGGAGGATGCTTTTATGACTTATCCTGAAGTGCTTGCCAATGCCCGTACCTGCATTGGTCAATACTGCAAGGCCTGCCCGGTGTGCAACGGCGTGGCCTGTAAAAACCAGATCCCCGGTCCGGGTGCCAAGGGCGTGGGCGATACCGCCATCCGCAATTATAATAAGTGGGCAGATATCCGGGTGAACATGGACACCCTGTGCCCCGGCGGTGCACCGGACACCACGCTGGAGCTGTTCGGCAAAAGCTTCCGCTATCCCTTCTTTGCGGGCCCTGTGGGTGCAGTGAACCTGCACTACTCCGATACCTACACCGATATGACCTATAACGATGTACTGGTGCGCGCCTGTGCAGAAAACGGCATTGCAGCCTTTACAGGCGACGGCACCAACCCCACCGTGATGGAGATGGCAACCCGCGCCATCAGCGCTGCGGGCGGCTGCGGCGTGCCCACCATCAAGCCGTGGAACATCGACACCATCCGCGAGAAAATGGCACAGGCCAAGGCCAGCGGCTGCTTTGCCGTGGCCATGGATGTGGACGCCGCGGGTCTGCCTTTCCTGAAGAACATGACCCCGCCCGCCGGCAGCAAGAGCGTGGAGGAACTGGCCGAGATCGTGCAGCTGGCCGAGCGTCCCTTCATCGTCAAGGGCGTGATGACCGTTAAGGGCGCACTGAAGGCAAAGCAGGCCGGTGCCGCCGCCATCGTGGTGTCCAACCACGGCGGCCGCGTGCTGGATCAGTGCCCTGCCACCGCCGAGGTGCTGCCGGAGATCGCCGCAGCCCTCAAGGGCACCGGCGTGAAGGTACTGGTGGACGGCGGCATCCGCACCGGTGTGGATGTGTTCAAGGCGCTGGCACTGGGCGCAGACGGCGTTCTGATCTGCCGCCCCTTCGTGACCGCAGTTTACGGCGGCGGCGCAGAGGGCGTGAAGTGCTACATCGACAAGCTGGCCGGGGAACTGGCCGACACCATGCAGATGTGCGGTGCTCACAGTCTGGCAGAGATCACCCCCGATATGGTGCGCGTATAAAACCGAAGAAAAACGGAAAAGCCGGAGCATGCCTGCGGGTGTGCCCCGGCTTTGTTAAATTTTGTTGAAAAGATGGATGTACGAAATTTGGACGCTTGTGTATTGCCCAAAAATGCGCTACACTACAATCAACTGAACCGTAAACCGGATGCCTGCAGGCGGGAGTGCCGCCTGCTCATTTTTAGGAGGATCTATGAAAAAGAAAACCGAGCAGAACGCTGCGGGAGCGCCGCAGACGGGGAAAACGGCCGGTGCCGGAGCAGCCGGGTTCCTGAAAAAGAACTGGAAGTGGCTGGTCCCGGTGGCCTGCGTGGCCGTGCTGGGCGGTGTGTGGCTGCTCAAGCCCAAGGCCGACAAGCCTGCCAGCGTGGATACCAGCTATGTGGAGACCGCGCCGGAACAGCGGGACCTCGTCAATGCCCTGAGCGGCACCGGCACCCTGAAGCCGGCGAATACTTATAATGTCAAGTCGCTGGTGTCCGGCAAGGTGCTGACCTGCAGCTTTGAGGAAGGCGACAACGTGGAAGAGGGCGATGTGCTCTACACCGTGGACTCCTCCGACGCCACCACCAAGGTGGAGCAGGCGGGCATCACCCTGCAGCAGGCCCAGCGCAACTACGACAAGACGGTGGACCGCCAGTATGTGCGCGCGGAAGTGGCCGGTGTCGTGAGCAGCCTGAAGGTCGCCAAGGGCGACGAGGTGACCAGCGGCCAGGAAGTGGCCGTGATCCGCGACAACTCCAAGATGACACTGGCACTGGAGTTCCCGGCGGCAGACGCAGCCGGTTTCTCGGTGGGGCAGAGCGCGGACGTGACGCTGGATGGTACCTTTGAGACCCTGACCGGCACCATTACCGCCGTCACCGGCACCGATACCCTGAGCACCGGCAACCTGCTCACCCGCACCGTGACCATCTCGGTGCGCAATGCAGGCGGCCTGACCACCGCCCAGGCGGCCACCGCTACCGTGAACGGCGTGAGCTCCATCGGCGCGGCCACCTTCCAGTATCAGGCCGAGCGCACCCTGACGACGCTGGCCGCCGGTACGGTCACCGCCATCCATGCACGCGAGGGCGACAGCGTGAACAAGGACGACATCGTGCTGCAGATCAGCGGTGACGACCTGAGCGAGTCCATCCAGTCTGCCTCCGAGACCCTGCGTGGGGCCGAGCTGTCCATGCAGAGCACCCAGGACACCATGAACAACTACACCATCACCTCGCCCATCAGCGGCACCATCATCGAAAAGGCCGCCAAGGTGGGCGATGCCCTGAGCACCGGCAGCGACCTGTGCACCATCTACGATCTGAGCTACTTGGAAATGACCATCAATGTGGACGAGCTGCAGGTCAGCAGCCTGTCGGTGGGGCAGACCGTGCAGGTCACCGCCGACGCCGTGCAGGACAGGACCTATGAGGGCATTGTGACCCGCGTGTCCATGAAGGGCGACACCAGCGGCGGCACCACCACCTACCCGGTCACCGTGCGCATCGACGAGACCGACGGCCTGCGCCCCGGCATGAACGCCAACGCGGAGATCGTGGTGGCCCAGGCCAAGAACGCACTGGCGGTGCCCAACGCAGCCGTGGTGCGCGGCAGCTATGTGCTGGTGACCCAGGACTCTCCCAGTGCGGTCAACGCAGACCCGGACATGGTCGCACCGGACGGCTTTGTGTACGTCAAGGTCAAGCTGGGCGTCAGTGACAGCGATTACACCCAGGTTGTCAGCGGCCTGACTGCGCAGGACACCGTGGGCTACGACCCCAGCTCGGTGAGCAGCGATACCTATTACGACAACGGCGGCTATGAGTACATGACCGATGGCACCACCGACACGACGGGCGGCGAGACCACCGACGGCACGGCCGATGGGGAAGGTGCAGAAAGCACCGTGACCGAGGAACCGGCCGTTGACGAGCCGGTGGACGCCGGAAACGACGGCGAAGTGATCGGCGAGGCCGACGGCGTGATCCTGACCTGACACGGAGGAATGCATGAGCGCTCTGATCGAATTTGAAGAGGTCTGCAAGTATTACCAGATGGGCGACACCACGGTAAAGGCCGCAGACCACATTACCATGAAGATCGACAAAGGCGAGTTCGTGGCCATCGTGGGCCAGTCCGGCTCCGGCAAGTCCACCTGCATGAACATCATCGGCTGTCTGGACGTGCCTACCCACGGGGTGTACCGGCTCAACGGCCGGGACGTGGGCAAAATGAGCCGCAACGAACTGGCGGCGGTCCGCAACGAGATGCTGGGCTTCATCTTCCAGCAGTACAATCTGCTGCCCCGGCTGAACCTGATGGAAAACGTGGAGGTGCCTCTGGTGTACGCGGGCGTCTCCCGTGCCGAGCGGCACGCCCGTGCCCGTGAGGTATTGGAGCAGGTGGGCCTGGGCGACAAACTGAAAAACCGGCCCAACCAGCTTTCCGGCGGCCAGCAGCAGCGTGTGTCCATTGCGCGGGCACTGGTGCGCAACCCGCCGGTGATCCTGGCCGACGAGCCCACCGGTGCACTGGACTCCCACACCGGCCGCGAGGTGCTGGGGCTTTTGCAGCAACTGCACAAGCAGGGACATACCGTGGTGCTGATCACCCACGACAACTCCATTGCCGTGCAGGCCGACCGCATCATCCGGCTGGAGGACGGCCGGGTGGTGTATGACGGCGACTCTCACGCACCGGAGGCCATGGTGCAGCCCACTCTGCTGCCCGAAACGCCGGAAAAGGAGGAACAGGCATGATCTTTGAAACCTTCCGGCAGGCTATCCAGAACGTGTGGAGCAACAAGCTGCGCACCTTTCTGACCATGCTGGGCATCATCATCGGCGTGATGGCGGTCATCGTCATCGTGGGTCTGGGCAACGGCATGACCAAGAGCATGCGGGATAGTTTTTCCGCGCTGGGCACCAACACCCTGAGCATTCAGGTTTGGGGCTACGGCTCCCGCACCGTACCGGTGGACGATATGTACGACATCTGCCAGCGGCACTCCGACCTGATCAAGGCAGTGTCGCCCCAGATCGAATTCAGCGGCAACGCCAGCGGTACGCTGAAGATCGGCACCACCAGTTACCGCTGGTCCAACATCAGCGGTGTGGACGAGAACTACACCGAAATGAAAAATTACCAGATCGCGCAGGGACGCGGCCTGCAGTACATGGATATGCAGGACAACAAGCAGGTCTGCATCATTGGCGATTACCTGAACCGGGTGGCTTTTGGCGGCAACGGTGTGGGGCAGACGCTCAAGATCGGTGCCAACAAGTTCCGCATTGTGGGCGTGCTGGCGGCCAAGGTCAGCAACCCTACCATGCAGCAAGGCAGCGACGACGACTGCGTCTACCTGCCCTACACCACCGTGATGCGGCTTTCCAGCCAGAGCGCGGTGAATAACTACACGGCTGTGATGACGGACGAAAACTTTGCCAACGAGGCCAAAACCACGATGGAAGAGGAGCTGCAGAAGATCCTCAAGACCGAAAACGGCTACTATGTGTACAGCGCCAGCGAGTGGCTGGAGGAAATGAACAAGATGATCAACATGGTCATCGTGATACTTACCGGCATTGCCAGTATCTCGCTGCTGGTGGGCGGCATCGGCATTATGAACATCATGCTGGTGTCTGTGACCGAGCGCACCCGTGAGATCGGTATCCGTATGGCAATCGGCGCCCGCAAGCGGGATATTATCGGTCAGTTTCTGGTAGAAGCCTCGGTGGTCTCGTGCTGCGGCGGTGTGATCGGCATTGTGCTCGGCTGCTTTCTTTCGGCGGTGCTGGGCAATCTGCTGCTCGCGAAAACGCAGAACAGCTACATGCCGACCGTGGAGCAGTTCACCGTACTGCCCTCTGCGGGACTGGTCATCGGCGCATTTCTGTTTTCTGCGCTGCTGGGTATCATCTTCGGACTGTATCCCGCCAATAAAGCCTCGAATCTGCAGCCGGTAGATGCGCTGCGGACGCAGTAAAAGGAAAGGACAGGTAGGAAAATGAAAAAAAGATTTGTCAGCCTGTGTCTGGCAGGCTTGATCATGGTTGCACCGGCTTCGGCGGTGTTTACCGATATTTCAGACAGCAGAGTATCGCAGACGGCCGCTGTTCTGGATGCACTGGGTATCATGCAGGGCGTAGGCGGCGGCAGCTTCGCGCCGGGCAAGGCGCTGACGCGGGCGCAGTTCTGCAAGCTGGCGGTTACCGCCATGGGTGTGACGGATGTAAGTCCGTATGCCAGCTACACGATTTTTCCGGATGTTAAGCATTCGCACTGGGCAGCGCCGTATATCAACGCGGCAGTACGCCATCCGGAGCTGAAGGAAAAGTCCATCATCCGCGGCTATGCGGACGGCAGCTTCGGCCCGGATAAGATTGTCAGCTACGGTGAGGTCTGCACCATGCTGCTGCGTATGCTGGGCTATAAAGAGGAGGATGTCGGTCCGTTCTGGCCTGCAGACTATATCGCGCAGGCACAGGCCATCGGTCTGACGGACGGTGTCACGATTACGGATGCGCGTGCCGCAGTCAAGCGCGGAGATGCGGCGGTGCTTCTGCTGAACGCTCTGAATACGGATAAAAAGGGAGAAGAGGGCAGCACACTGCTCGACAAGGTCGCGTCTTCGACGGTCAAGGACTGCATTCTGCTCGAGACCGGAAAGACATACAGCGGCCTTGCTGCAGATGCGGCATTGTTCTATGAGGACGGTGTTGTGGATGCGGAATCTCCCCGTAAGACCGCCGGTACGCTGGACAGCAGCATGATCGGCGTGTACGGCACGATCGTTATCGGCAAGGGCAGCAGCAAGGTTGCGGTCGGTGTGATTCCGAACGGCAACAAGACCGAAGCCTATGAGGTTGTCAATGCGGCAGCAGATCGTATCGTTACCACGAACGGAACACTGCGTCCGGACCGCAAGACCAAGCTGTATATCAGCCGCGACCATGCCATGAATGAGTACGAAAATGCATGGGCGAACCTGCAGTCCGGCGACACGCTGACCCTGTACTACAACGAGTACGGCGTGCTGCAGCTGATGGCAGTCCTGCCGAAAATGACAGCAGGCGCCGCGCACTCGTTTGTTTACGGTCTGGCGACCTCGCGCCGGATTCCGGCGGAGTATACGATCATCAAAAACGGTGCGAAGATCGACGCGAGCAAGCTGAAAAAGTACGATGTTGTGACGCTCGATGCCGCAAACCGTCAGGCGATCGTTTCGGATACCAAGCTGAGCGGCAAATATCAGACCGACTCGACAACGTACAGCCATCCCTCTCAGGTGAAGATTCTGGGAAAGGACTTTGAGGTTTCCTCCGAGGCGGCGGCAACGTTTAAGGATATGAAGCTGAACGATTACATCACGCTGCTGTTTGATGCGGACGGCAATGTTGCGGCTGCGTACCCGAAAAAGGACGTCAGCGCGGAGATGCAGGGCATTGTAACCAAGATTGGCGAGGGAAAGGCCACAGTCATGCTGACAAACGGTCTGACCCTGCGGGATATTAAGATTACACCGTTAATAAATCCGATTTCTGGTCAAGATATTACTTCGAGTTTGCTTGGTCGTCTTGTTACGGTCAGCCAGTCCGGTGAGAAGGCAGACCTGATTCGCCGCACGCTCTCCGGAAAGACCGCCGGAAACTGGTCTGTTGCGGAGGGCAAACTGGGCAGTAACGCTGTTTCCTCCAAGGTGCGCGTGTATGAGGAGGTGCTCTCCGGCGCACCGCTGAACGCGATCAACGTCAGCGATATTGACCTGACCTCGGTTCCGGCTTCGCAGATTAAGTATACCGTGCAGGATAATGCAGGTACGGTTACGAATATTGTTCTGGGCGATGTGACCGGAGAAAGCTGGATTTATGGTATTGGCTATGGTAAGCGGATCAAAGGAGATCTTCATATACCCTCTAATTGGAATGATATGTCTGAAGAGGAACAGAAAAAATATGAAAAAGACCCCGATCACTACAACTATACATATGCGGTTATTCCTAAATACTGGGAGAACGGAAAAACGGTAGAGGATAAAGAATATCGTGTAGTATCTCTGCCGAGCGGCTTAAACGGCAATCCGATTGGCATTCCCAGAGGGTACTCAACCGATGCAAGCATCGTCAATACCTCACTGGATACGCTCAAGCTGACATTGATCGACACGGTAAAGTCGTCTGCATTTGACGGTTCCTCCGGTGTCCGCACCAAGGACGGCTATTACGAGCTGGCAGAGAATATCGGCGTTTATATCTCGGAGCAGAACAGGTTTATTTCGCTGCAGACGGCGAAATCCAACTACACGAGCTTCCGCGTATACGCCAATAAAACAGCGGAAAACGGCGGAAAAATCCGTGTGATTGTCGCTTCGTGATTTGCTGTGTGCTGCGGCCATAGTTTTCCGTTAAATAATTGAAATTGCAAAACGGATGCTTCTCTGTGCTTGGAGAGGCATCCGTTTTGTTTCGGCTTGGATTTTAATGCAGTCTGCGAGATTCATAAACGCCACAAAAGCAAAAAAAACCGCCTATTCATTACGAATAAGCGGTTTTATCTGGTCCGAGTGACAGGACTTGAACCTGCGGCCTCTTGACCCCCAGTCAAGCACGCTACCAGCTGCGCTACACCCGGATTTGCAACGGTCTATCAAACCTTGCCTAAATAGGATACCAAATCCGGAGGGAAAAGTCAAGCGTTTTGTGAAAATTCCTGCAGAAAATTTGCTTTGCAGCGCTTGCTTTCGGTGCAGTCGAAACAACCATCGCATACGCTGCACCGTATGCGATACACCGCACTTTTCCCATCATAGCACCTGATTTCTCTCGGTACAAAAAGAAGCCCGCCGAAGCGGACTCCTTTTCTCATTTGATTACTGAACTTCCGCTGCCTCAACCTCACGCTTTTCCTCCGCGATATGATGCTTATTCGCGTAGCCGGTCAGAATAAGCGTCAGCGCGCCGTCGCCGGTGACGTTGCAGGCGGTGCCGAAGCTGTCCTGCAGGGCAAAGATGGTCAGCATAAGCGCGGTGCCGGTGCCGTCAAACAGCAGGATGCCGGTGATCAGACCGAGCGAAGCCATAACCGTACCGCCCGGCACGCCGGGTGCGCCGATGGCGAAAATGCCGAGCAGCACGCAGAACAGGATCATGGTTCCGACAGACGGAATCTTGCCGTACAGAATCTGCGAGATTGTCATGACGAAGAAAACCTCGGTCAGCACCGAGCCGCACAGATGGATGTTG
>ERZ773228.2707-NODE-2707-length-15694-cov-4.700748_pt1 | contig 15694 bp, 18 predicted proteins | sample MGYA00580524_ERZ773228 | MGnify/ENA primary metagenome ERZ773228 (study PRJEB29015, sample SAMEA2737768) | human gut metagenome | biome: human gut; feature: human-associated habitat; material: faeces | place: China | collected 2012 ... | reverse complement strand
AAAATTCTGTTTTACGTAGCTCATTTGTTCCTCCCTAAGATCATTTTTCCAAGGACCGCCTGCCCCAGCACAGCAGAAGCCGCATCCATCGGCGGATCCGGCTGCGGAGGGTCGGGCTGATCCGGAATGCGGTCTTTCGGCCATGGGTCACAGGTTGCGGTGATTTTCACGGAAGCCTTGTACTCGCCGGGGGTCATCTCCACATCCAGCTGCCCTGCCCAGACCTCGCCGTCCCGGGTAAAGTAGAAACGCAGCCACTGCCCCTGCAGCAACGCTTCCAACCTAGACCGGATATATGCCCATTGTGTTTTAGGACGGTCGCAGACAAACTCCATCGAGATCTTCCGATTTTTGTGGTGTACGCTGCCATCCACCGAGCGGGTCAGATCCAGCAGAAAATCTGCGCCGGGCACCTCAACAAGCATAGAATCGGTTTCCGGTTTGCCAATTTGTGGAGAGTCGCGCTTGAGCCACAGCCCAAAGTCCGACCGCATGGAGAACGTCTTGGTCGGCGTTGTGATGCGCATATCGTTCATGCGGGGGTTTTGGGCGGCGAGCGCTTCCAGTGTGGCATAGTCTCTCATGTGTAGGTCACCTCGGTTCCGTCATCAGCGATCTGCACTGCAGGTACTGGAGCGGCGGGAGATTCAGGCGGGCTGTAGATTAGTTTTTTGCCGTCCCATACATAGTCGCTGCAGCTCGTGCCGTTTCCAGTCTCGGGAAATTCGTCAAAAACAGCCTCGTTGGGCTCAGGTACGGGCAAAAAGCTGATATGGTACCATGCGCCATTGTACAGTCTGCCATCAGAGCAAACCTTTGCCAGATACTTAAAGCCTTCTTTTTTCATTACATAAACCCATAAATCTTGTATGGCACGCACATGCCGTTGCTTGTGCTCCAGCCGTCGCTCGTGGGGGACTGCAGGGAGAAGTAGGTTGCGGTGCCGAGGACACCGGTTGTATAACTCGAAGTTCTTTCGTACCCCTCGCCAAAAACGATGTGGTCTGTATATACGGTCACGCTGCGTTTGTGCACGGTGTTCCATGGGTATACCATGCTCATTTCCACGCCATTCACGGGCACGATCATAGAGACCAGTCCCGCATTGCCACCGCCAGAGAACCACGTTCCGTCTTTCTGGCTGCGGAACAGGATCAGCAGCGCAGAGTAGCCGGACAGGCCGCTCGGTCGGATAGTCTGGGCGGCAAAAGTTGTTTCGCTGTTATACCAGAGCTCCTGCTTGTTTCGGATGCCGTGGAAAGTAATTGAACCGCTATTGATCGAGCAGCTGCCCACGCCGTCCGTGATGGAGATCCCATCAGGCTGGATATTGACCATACTGGTGCCGTCCGTGACCCGGATGCCGTCATGCATGATTTGCACCCGTTTGCCGGGCAGAGAATCATGTCGGACGACAAGGCCGTTCTGCGGGGTGTACTCCAAAAAGTTTGTGGCGGTCTTGGCGGCTTCATCGGAATCCTTTTTTGCTTGTTCGGCGTATTCAAACAACCGCTTCAGCATATCCTGATGGTATTTTTCAGAGGTATAGGCACTTTCCTGCAGCAGATTGGTCGTGCCCATGTTGGCCACCTGCCGGTCAGTCAGGGTGCGGCGGGTCATGCCGAAGGTGAACTCTTTCTGCGCAGGCTTTTCCAGCGGCTCTACCAGCTTTGTGCAGAGCATCACGGCATCCACACTGTGCGGTGCGCTGACAATGTGGGAGTACATGGAAAAATCCAGCCGGTCTGTATCGTAGCCTGCGTCTACGAGGTCCACCGCCCGGATGACGTAGCTGGTTTTCATGGCGTAGTTCTGCTGCAATGCCTGCACACCGGCTGCAAAGGTGTCGTTCGCGCTGTCGGTGTCAAGTTCCACGATGCGGGTGATGATGCCGAACTTCTGCACGGCTGCATTGTTCTGGATCCAGCCCTCTTCCAAGTTGTAGGAGTAGCCAGATGCAGGCAGATACTGCGCAACAGTAGCGGCATCTGTTTCCATGATGCCCCAGCGCTCCTCGTGCTTATCCTTGGAGGGGTCCCGCCACCACATAAGCTTGTAGTACCACTTGGAGGTGTCCACCGTGTGCTTGGAGCCGATAGGATAGATGCGGGTATAAAGGTCGGTGGCGTCGGTGGTCTCGCTCAGGTTGAGCAGGTTGCGTCCATACTCGATTTTCTGGGCGGTCTGCCGCTTGGCTTCCACTGCCTGATCGCAGTAGTTCAGCACGTTGTAGCCGGTAGCCGCATCAAAGCTGCAATAAAAATACCCGCCGAACACTTTGAGCACCAGCTTGTCCAGAATGTCCCACACTTTGCCGTAGTCCTCGCCAACGCCGTACTGGTCGGCATCGCCGAACTGCACCACAAGGTTGCCCAGCGCCGCCGTCACGGTGCCAAGCTGGAAGCATTTCATCTTGCTTTTGACCTGATCGTTGTGTGCGTCGATCAGGTGCTGCAAAAACTGGCGCAGCGTGCCCTTGTAGTTGAAGGGGGTGATGGAGGAATCGTTGAAATAGCTCAGCGCGCCCTCGCAGTACACTACCCGCCGGTTATAAAAATCGGCCTCGTGCTTCAGCACCCGTCCGCGCCAGATTTCTTTGCCATCCCGCCGCACCTGCACAACCGTGCTCAGCTTTTGCAGCATATCGTACTGTGCATGATCCCGCGTCATGGTAAAAACAAGGCTGCCGCCCTTGCTGACCTCGCGGGTCAGCTTGGGGGACAGCACCAGCGCCTGCGGGTCGTTGGGACGATAAAGCAGCAGCTTTGCGTCTGGGTTGCCGTAGGGGTATGCGTAGATATCGTACATATTAGTTTCCTCGTTCGCTCAGCACCGTAAGGTCTCCCAGACTTCTGTTTACACTGGGGGTAATGATGCGTCCCACCTGCTCGCCGTCAAGCGCGATCACGCTGTTTCCGGCTTCCGGCAGATATTTCTCCACCACACCGTAGAGCCGCTCCATCTGCGCCTGCATTTTGGCCTGATAGGTCAGCATGGCGTTGTTGTCCGGGTTCATGACGTAGGGGTCGGTGCGGTAGTCGTAGCCTGCAAAAGCACGCTCGTTGCCGTACCAGTAAGCGTCCTGAATATCCTTGTAGGAGTGCACGTGCTGCGTGCTGGTAGTGCCGCTGCTCTTGCCCTTGCCAAACTTTGCCCACAGCGCCACGCCCAGCGCCACCACGCCCGCCACAATGGCGATGATCGCGGCGGCCTCCGGGTTTGCCATAATCAGGCTGCCCACCTTTGCAATCAGCCCGCCTGCGCCCTCGGCGATCGTGCCAAGGCTGCCCATGCTCCCGGCAAGGTTTGCAATATCCGTGCCCGCGTTGGAGACAAAAGTGCCGATGCTGGTACCCATGGTGCCCAGCACGCTCATGATCTTGCTGCCGACGTCGGAGACATCCACGTTCAGGCCATTCAGGATATCCTGCACCCCGCCGTCCTTGCCCAGCGCATTGCCCAGACCCTTGGCGATGCCGTCCGCGATGCTGCTGCCGATGTCCCAGGCTTTCTGCGAAATGCTGCTAATCTTATCACCCAGCGCCTTGTTCAGCTGCTGGATGAGGTTCTGCCCGAAGTCATCAATGAACTTCTGGCTTTCCGGTGCAAGGCCGTTGTACAGTGTGGACAGCACCCACTGGCCGATGGACTTCCAGTCCTTGCTTTTTACGGCAGAGATCAGCGTGCTGAAGGTGCCCAGCACGCCCTTGTCGGCTTCCTTCTTCCAGCCCTGCACAAGGCCGGAGAAGTTCTTGGCGGAGGCTTCCTCCAGCGTTTTTGCCACCTGCTCGGTGCCGTCGGCGGCGATGGTCTTTACCTCCTTCACCGTGCGCAGGGCGCCGTCGATGATGGCGGTGTAGGTCTTGGTGATGGTCTGCTTCTGGCTCTCGGTGCCGTCGGTCAGGGTCTCGGTCACGGTCTGGGTGGTGGTGCGGATGCCATCCACCAGCGCCTCGCTCGTGGAGGTGACGGAGGAGGCAAGCTCCCGCACCGTTTCCATGGTCTGCTGCACGGTCTTTTTGCCGTTTGCGCCGATGGTGGTAACAGTCTTGATATCCTTCAGCACGCCGTTCACCAGCTGGCGGCTGGTCTCGGTGATGGTCTGTTTCTGCTGCTTCTGGCCGTTGGAGAGCACCTCGTCGGTGGTCTGGGTGGTGCGGGTGACCTTGCCCAGCACCTCGGTGACAGTGTCGGCGTAGGAGCTGACCACAGAGGCCGTCGTGGCGGTCTTGGACGCTGCTGCAGCGGCTTTGGAGGCCGAAGCCACGGCAGCATCCCCGGACTTGGTATAGGCCGGGATGGCGATCTCCGCCATAGTCTGGGCGCTGCTGCCAAGGCTTGTGTTGGAACTTGCCCAGCTGGCAGCCCAGTTGTCCTGTTTGCCGCTGGCGGTCTCGGCCAAAGAAATACCGGCAGTGACAGCGGTGGCAGCATTGCTCACCACATTGCCCTTGCCGGTCAAACCCTTGATAAAGCCCTGTATCAGGTTTTTGCCCCACTTCACCGCCTGCGCGGGCAGGCTCTTGATCCAGCTCAGCGCGCTGGAAAATCCGCCCTTGAAGGCGGTCAGCATACTGGAGCCCATGCTCTTTACGCCGTTCGCCACGCTGGTGAGGATGTTCTTGCCGATGTTCAGCCAGTTGATGGCAGAGATCACCGACAGCACCGCCTGCAGGATCTTCTTCCAGTTGGCCAGCAGGGAAGGCACGGCCTGTATGATGCCCGCGATCAGCTGCACGATGATGGAGATACCCTGCGCAAGGATCTTGGGCATATTGTCGTTGATGATTCCCGCAATGTTGATGATGATATCCGGCACATAGGCAATCAGCTGCGGCAGACCGGCAATCAGGCCGTTGAGCAGCTGGGTGATGCAGTTAAGCCCCGCATCCACAAACTGCCCCGCGTTGGCGCGCAGCTCCTCGGTAAAGGAGAGCAGCTGCGGCAGGGCAGTGGACAGAAACGCCGGGATACCCTGCGCAAAGCCCGCCGCCAGACTGCTGACCAGCTCCGTGCCGGTCTGGAGCACCTCCGGTACAAGGCCGTACACCAGCTGCGGGATGCCCGCCAGCACGTTGCCGATCATGGGCAGCAGGTTGCCCTGCAAAAAGGTGCGGGCGGTATCTGCCAGCGCCTGCATGGGTGCGGTTAGGTCTGCACCGGTGCTCCAGTCACCCAGCACGTTCTGCGCCGCCGCCTTCATGGCTGCAAAGCTGCCGGTCAGGGTGGTGGCGGCTTCCTTTGCCGTGGTGCCGGTGATGTCCAGATCGGTCTGGATGACATGGATGGCGCTGTACATATCGGCCAGATTGCCCAGCTCGTAATGCACACCGGAGAGCTTCTCTGCATCGGTCAGCAGCCGCTGCATCTCTGCCTGCGTGCCGCCGTAGCCGAGCTTGAGGTTGTCCAGCATGGTATAGTTCTGCTTCGCAAAGCCCTGATAGGCGTTCTGGATGGATGCCATGTCAGTGCCCATTTTGTTGGCGTTGTCGGCCATGTCCACCATGGCCATGTTGGCCAGCTGTGCAGCAGTATTGGTGTCCTTGCTCACGCTGGACAGCAGACTGGCGGCAAAGCTGGTGGTCTGCTCCATGTATTCGTTGGCGGACAAACCCACCGTCCGGTACGCCTGTGCGGCATTGTCAAAAACAGTTTGCTGGGACTGCATCAGAGATGCATATTCGTCTTTGACGGCATCCACCGATTTGCCCACGGACTTGGCATATTCTTCTATGCTGCGTCCGCCCGTGCCGAACAGCGTTTCGATGCCGCCGATGCTCTGCTGCAGTGCGCCGCCAAGGTTCAGGGAATCCGAGATCATCTTGCCGATGCCAGCAGCGGCGATCACCTTTTTCAGGGTGCCCACCAGCTTTGTGCCCAGCAGCGTGCCGGCGCTTTCACCGGCGGCAGAGACCTCGCCGCCCATGATATGGCTGATGCTGCCCTGAATGCCATCGGCAGAGGGCACGATCTGGACATAAGCCTTTGCCAGTTCAATGCCGTTTGCCATCTGGTTCACCTCCTTCTGCGGCGCGCATCGCCGCCTCAAATTCCTCGGGACTGTCAAAATATTGAACCGGGCTGTCCTCGGATTCTGTTTCTGTCCTGCCCAGCAGGGTGTTCAGGATGGATGTGGGCGGTTTCTCGTTCACATTCGCAAGCTGTCCGATGCGCCAGCAGATGGCCTGCAGGGTGTCCAGTTCGGCTGCTTGCAGGGTATGCGCAAGGGTCAGTTTCTGCCCATGCAGCACCATCATGCTGCGGCTGTCCGGCGGCAGACCGGCAGCCAGAGTGGCCGCCAGCCGCACCGGCAGGGCACGCCAGTTCAGCAGGTTGTAATACTGGACAAAATCGCAGATCAGCGCGTCCTCGTCCGTTGCGATCAGTTCGGCGAGGATGCAGAGTTTTTTCCGGCGTTGATGGACTGGAACAGCTCCATGATGGCGCTCTCAACGGCAGACGCAGGCACACGGCCGTCCTCGGTACGCAGATGGTCGTACAGGCGCTTTTTGCCGTCCTTGCCCAGCAGCTTTACGACCAGCCGGGACATGGCCAGCGGGTTGCCCTCGTCCAGATCAGACAGTGCGTCCAGCACCTCCATGTTGTCCAGCGTGCTCTCTTCCAGCTCAATGGAAAAGCCGGATTCGGTCTTTGCAGTGATCATGATAGTCCTCCTTACTTGCCAGCACTCTGCATATACTCGTAGTGAGTCTTGCCATCCGTGTCGGCAATCGCGGTGATGGTGGTCTGGTAACCAACGGCAGTGCCGTCTGCATAGGTGATATCGCCCACAGAGGTTACGGTGCCGCAGGGGATGACCACGCGCTTTTTCACATTGTTCTTCAGCACCATTTCCACAACGTAAGCATAGAAGGGCAGATCGTCGGCGCTGGCCTTGACGGTGATGCCAGTCTCCAACGTGCCGGTGACGTTGTCGTCACCGTATACGGTCTTCAGCACTTCCACGTTCAACGCCTCGATCAGCGTGCACTGGAAGGTATCCGTGCGCTCGGTCATCAGGCTCAGCACCGTGTCGCCGCCCCATGCAGCGGTATTTTCGTTAGAGGGAGAGTTAGAGTTGGTCAGGCCGTCCTTGGAGATATAACCCAGAGACTTGAACTCCGGATCCAGATCGCTCTTGGCGTCCGTGGGCAGAGCCGTGCCCAGCGGTGCGCACCAGATGGCGCCGCCGACCTTGGGCTTTGCTGCGGTCACATTTTTTGCATTCATAAAAATGCTCCTTTCGTCAGTAATGCACCACCTCAAAAACCGCCTGATACCGGGGCAGTTTGCGGGTGGTGTCCGGGAAATTGTAGTCGGTGTTCAGTGTGCAGGAGACGATCTCCGGCAGGGTGTCCGCGTCCAGCATGGTCTGTACCACGCGGTGGCTCAGCTGCGCAGCGGCATAGTCGCTGCTGCCGTAGGACTGAACCGCCAGCGTAGCGGTAAAGATGCCGTCCTTGTAGTCGGAGCCGGTCTTTTCCAGCACACAAAAATTGCCGGAGGGCTTCTCCGGCACGGACAGATAACAGGGAAAAGCGTTTTCACGCAGATAGTTCTGGATGATTTCTTCGATCATATCACTTCAGCGCCTTCAGAATAGAGTTGGTGTCGGCGTTCTCCTTGCGGGCGGCAGGGCTTTCGGCGCTTACCTTGGCCACCACGCGGGTGCTGGCTTTGTAGTAGCTGGCCTTGTAGCCCTCGCCAAGGCGGTTCTGCGCCGCAAAGGCGATGCCGGTCAGGGCGTTCTCCATCTCCGGGCTTTGCAGCAGCTGCCGCACGCCCTTGCGGTTCAGCTTGATGGTTACCTTACTCATAGCGTTCCACCTGCACTTTCTTGTTCCAGCGCAGCGGGATCATGGCCTCGATGCCCTGCACAGCCCCGCCGCAGGTGCGGAAGGTCTGTCCGAAAAACGCCACCCGGACGTTGTCCCAGTTATGGGTATCGCCCTTTGGGATTGCCAGCGTATAGGCGATGCGTCGCCCGGTCAGCTGCAATTCGGTGGTGATCTCCTCGGCAGTAGGCTGCCCCACCAGCACATTGTGCACGGTGACAGGGCTTTCCTCGTAGATGGGATCGTGGAAGCCGTCCTCGCCGGTTTTGGTCTTTTCATACAGGATGATATCGATGCCCTTCAGCATAAGTCCTCCAGCGGGCTGTGTGCGCCCAGCCTGCTGCCCACGCCCAGCAGCTTCTTTTCCAGCTTAGAAAGATACAGCTCGCCGGTAGAGCCGCCGCTCATGGTCCAGCTCTGGCTGTAGCCCAGCGCCGTGGCAGTTCCCTGCGTTGCGCCCATGGGGAAGGTGACAGCGCCCCCGCTGTCGTCCTCGCCCAACTGACGGCGCACCATCCGGCAGGATACCAGCCGCTTGCGGTCAGCGTCGGCATCGGCGTTGTAGGCGTCGATGATAAGCGCCGCCTCGCTCAGTAGGGCGGTGCAGCGGCCGCGCTCCTCATCCGACAGGACGCGGAAGCCTGCCTCCACGTCCTGCAGTTCTGCGTAGCTCATGGCGGCACCTCATCAGGCGGCGGTCTCGGTGCGCTTGATGTACAGGGTCTGGGGCTTGGAGACCTTCAGGCCGTACACCTTGCGGCCCTGCACAGCGGATGCGCCGATGTACTTGCCGGAGCCGGACAGATCCTGCAGGTGCACAGCGGTCTGCCACTCCATGACGCGGTGGCACCAGTTGGGGTGACCGGCGATGAACTCGGTGGTGGTCTTTTTGCTGCTGACGCGGGTGGTGGACTCGTAGTCCATGTTGTTGCTTTCGAACACATTGAAGCCCGCAATGCGGCCAACAACGCCCTGCTGCACCATCTCCTGAGACAGGTCGCCCTGCTTGATGAAGTGCTCGTCCAGCATCAGCACCTCCAGATACTCCGGGGACGCGATGAGGAAGCGGCCCTCGTTGGGCACGCCCTTGCGGCCCAGCACCCGCTTGGCCTCCAGTGCCAGCTTGTAGGCGTTGGCCTCGGTGGCGGCGGTCTTGGTGGCGCTGATGGTAGCACCGGCTGCGCTTTCCAGCGCGTCGATGGACTTCTTGTCGATGGACAGCGCCAGAGAGTAACCGGCACTGTCCAGACGCTCTGCCACGATGTCATCGGGCACGCTGTCGGCATCGTAGCCGTCGATCAGCTCGTTGACTGCCTCATCGTGGTCGATGTTCAGATCCAGATAGGTGGTGGTGCCCACGTCGGCAGCAACGCCGTTGGCCTTGTCGTACTCCTTGACGGCCACCTCGGTGTCGCGCACCGGAATCTTGACCTTGCCGGAAGTGGGGTCGCCCTCGTAGCGGCTGTTGAAGATGAGATTGTCGCGGGTCACCAGCGTGTTACGCAGCTTTACGTCCACATAGGATGCCCAACGCTCCTGATTTGCATGTGCCATAAAAATACCTCGCTTTCTCCGTGCTGCTGCACGGATCAGATTTTCAGATTCGGGTTCAGTTTGCTGAAGGCAGCCAGAACGCCGTCCGGCTGGCTGGGGATATGGTTCGGAGTACCGCCATCCCGGACGTTGGGATACCCGGCAGGCTGGGTGTCGCCGAACGCCCACGGGTTCGCCTTGACTGCGTCCTCCAGCGCCTTGTTGATGTCGGTGGTGCGGTCTTTAGAGCCCTTCAGGGCATCCAGATCCAGCAAAGCGCGCACTGCATCCACGCTGCGGCCCTTCTTGCCGAGGATGGCGGTGTTCAGGGCACTGTCAAAGGCAAAGCCATCGGCCTGCGCCTGCATATCCGCCTTCAGCTTGGTCACCTGCGCCTGCAGCCCGGCAACGTCCACACCGTCAAAGGCCTTCAGGCCGTCCTGTGCGGTCTTGAGCTGTGCCTGTGCACTGTTCAGCTGGGTCTGCAGGGTTGCGGCTGCGTTTTTCTCCCGGGTGATATCGCTGCCGTTCTCCTGCATGAGCCAGTTCAGCTGCTCCTCGGTAATGCCGGGGATCTTGTTCTTTACGTCTTCGCGTTTCATGGTGGAAACTCCTTTCTGTGGGTAAAACCTCGGTTTGGTGACGCAGTTCTCCGTCTGCGTCCGGTTGTGGGCAGGGTACGCACTGCCCGCTGCGATGGTGCCCGTTTCGTCCTCATGCGGGCAAAATGGGCATAAAAAAGCACGGTGCAGTCTGCATCGTGCTAAAAATAGGTAAACAAAAACCACGGTGCGTGTGCATCGTGGTTTAATTACTGATCCTGTTCCCATGCCCAGCTTTTGAATTTATTATACGCCTTCAATGCGTCATCAGGGATACCAGAATAATTTTTTGAAAGGATCTCTTTGCGATAGGGGTCGAACGTATCGACCAGCTTTTGAATTTCCGGGGGATAGCCCAATGTGCACATAATCACGTTCGCCTCCTCAACGACATAAATTCCGCTTCGACTTCGTCATAGCGCTCGACTAAGTACATATCAGCGGCATATTTGCTGATTTCTCCTACATTATCGCGCGTTACACCGAGTTTGTCAATGTGTTCTTTGCATTTTTTACACAGAGCATCAAGATACTCTCCACGATTTTCGCGGGTGATCGTCCAGCCTGCCTGCCGGAAGTCCTCTGCCTGCTTCATGTGCCACATTTCATGGGCTTCAATGGCACCTGCACCGCCAGACGCTTCCTGAACAGCTTTTTTGCCGATGCTTTCAGCGTAGTAAACAATATTCTCACAAGGGTCATAGATACCCAATGCGCCGCGCAACTCATCGTCACTGACAATCACGATTTTTGGCTTGCGGTTGATACTTACACCCCAGTTGGTCAACGAGTGCTCTGTGTTCTGATTGGCCTTGTGCAGTGCCTTGGGCTTGATAGATGCCTTATCTGAAACAAAAACAGGCGTTTTGTAAGATTCGACCTGCTTCACGGAGATTTCAACAGATTCCGCTCTGCGGGTCAGAATAATCTTGCTTGCCGCACCCAGATCATTGCGGTATGCCTGCGCCGCATACGCCGCCCGCTTCTGGGCGTTGATGGCATCCTTCCGGGCGGCGTAGTCGATGCGGCGCATGGCGTTCACATCGCTGCCGGCATCCCGGTACTGCTTGAGGTATTTCTCCGGGTCGTAGCCCGCAACGCTTGTGCCGGAGTGGAACCGCACCGCAAACTCACAGTCACAGTTGGAATGGATGTGCTCCGCGTGCCCATTCTTCAGCAGCTTCTGGCTGGCGGTCTGCCAGCCACGGGAGGCCAGCGTGATGCAGAAGGGGCAGGTGTCCCCGTGGGGCACCCATGCCCACTGTGCGCCGTCCCGCACCGCGTTGTGCAGGGTGGTGTCTGCGCCCGCCCGCTTGACAAGGCGGCTCACGCCGCTGGGCAGATTCTCGGGGTTCTGGTCCTTGGTGGCGTGCACCATGCGGGCAACCTCGCCATAGCTGGCAGTGGCGGCAGGCTCTGCTGCGGGCAGCAGCATCCCCTCGGCCTCGGCCAGTGCGTCGTACATCTGGCAGGCCAGCTCCGCGCTGCCCTCGCCGTACCGGGTGATGACCGCGTAGGCGTAGGAGATCAGCTCCTCGGTGTTTTCGGTGCCGTGCAGCCGGATGTACTCCCGCATTTTCTGCCCGGCAGCCTCGTTCAGCCGGGAGAGCCGGGCAATGTAATTATTCCACGTCCGTGTCGTTATCTGCATCGTCCATCTCCATCAGCAGCGCCTGCCCGCGCGCCCGCTGCTCCTGTGCCCGGATACGCCGGATATCCGCCTGATCGAAGCCGATCATCTCCAGAAAGGTGTCGGTGCTGGCGAACTCCTGCCGGGCGGTTGCGATCTTGATGGCAGCGTCCGCAGTCACCGCCACGCTGGGCATGGCGGGGTTTTTGAAGTGCGCCATCACGCCGCGCTCGTCCTCGGTCAGCTCGGTCAGGGATACGTTTCGGGCAATGGCCTGCGCCATACAGGCGATGGTGTGCAGGGCATCGCCGTTGCCGGTGTTCAGTTGCTGCGCCATCAGCACCAGCGTCTGGCTCTGGGCAAGAATGGCATCGCTGCTGGTGGGGTTGGCATCGTTCACCACGCCCACGTCGGTCACGGTCAGGCCGGTGGCTGCAGCAAACTGGGTGGCGGTCATCCGCATCTTTTCCACATGGGGCTGCAAGCTGCCCTGCGCCAGCTGCCCAAAGACCGGGTTTTCGCCGGTCTCCGGGTTGGAGGTGGCAGCGATGAGCGCACCGACATACTGCTTGAATTTATCGGAGGTAATGGCGTCATACTGTTCATCGGTCACACCGAGAATGTACTTCTGGGGCGTGGTGTCAAACTCCAGCGCGATGGTGGCGTTGGCCACGGTGCGTACATAGTCGTCGATGAGGGAACGGATGGCACGCTTCAGGCGGCTGCGGCCAAAGGGCTTGTTGCTGGTGGCGTTCCAGATCAGCGGCTCCATCAGCGGACGCCCCATCCGGTGGGGCTTCCGCTCCGCCGCCCAGCTGCTGCCGACCGCGCGCAGCACGATGACGGCGGTGTCGGTGTAGAAGTTGACCAGCGCAGGCCGCCAGCTGTCTTTTTGGTGCTCGTCCTGTACCGTGTCGATTATGGCAAGCCCGCAGTCGATGCGCCCCTTCTCACCGTTCCAGAGCGCGGAGGCCGTGGCAGGGGAGTGGAAGCGGATGCGGCAGCCAATGTCCGTATCTGCGGACAGGGTGGCGAACACGCAGCCATATTTCAGCTGATCCCGGCAGGCTTTGGCGTAGGCGGAAATCAAACGGTTGTCTGCCACCAGCTTTTGCAGCCCGTCCAGCGCACCGCCGTTGCTCACAAAGCCATCGAACATACTGCGGGATGCCAGTGCATCCACCGCCTTTTGTCCCCAGTTGCAGCCGACCTCCAGCTTGCTCAGCCCCTTGGGCAGCGCAATGCCAAGGTTCACGTCCTGCAAGGTGACGTGTCCCTCATAATACTTGTCCTTGGTGGCGTTGCGGCTCTGGTGGTAGTTGTAGGCCTCGGTCAGCTCGGTCAGCTGCCGCTGTTCCTCCCCGGTCAAGCCCGGCACAGTGCCAAAAGAAAAGGTGGTGGTCATGGTGCTCCTTTCACCCGATGCGCATCTTGCGGGTCGGGTCGCGTTTACAGGTCTTTACGCCCCACAGCGCCAACGCACAGGCTTCTACCGGCAGACTGTTGTCTCCGCCAAAGCCGTACCCGCCGCCGATGGGGCGCTTGATGGCGGTGCGGGCGCTCTCGTCCAGCACGGTCTGCGGCTGATACCATGTCAGGCTGTGCTCGCTGATGCTGTTGGTAAAGCCGCCCACGGCGGCGATCACGTCCTTGGTGCCGGGGCGGATCACGGCGTTCTTTGCTCGCCACACTTCTTTGATGCGGTCTGCCAGCACGTCCACGCCGTTGCGTCCGTCAATGACCACGCAGCTGGCCTTGTCGTACCGCTGGTTCAGCCAGTCCGCCAGCCATGCAAGCCCCTGCCCGGTGGGGCGCAGGTCGATCAGGGAAACGCGGGCAGCGCCGTCCTTTGGCAGCACCGCACCGCACAGACAGACTGCGCTGCCGTCCGGTGCAAACTTGATGCCGTAGGCGGTCTTGCCCTCGGGCTTTTGCTCCTCGCTGGCACAGGCTGCCCACGCGGCGGGGTCAATGGCAAGATCCAGCTGCTGGGTGGCCTCCGGGCTCCACCAGCCCAGACGTTCCCGGGCAAAGGTGTCCGGGTCCAGCTGCTCGGCCTCGCCCTCAATGGTGGAAAGCTGGATGCGCCGCCCCAGCGCTGGGTTGGTGGCTGCCCAGCGTGCCGGGTCCTTCACGTCCCCGATCTTGTCCACCGAGAACTCGAACCATGCGGCCTTTTTGGCATCGCCATCCAGCGCGCGGCGGCGTAGTGACCGGAACACGGTGCCCACGGCATCCGGCCCCGGTGGCGTGCCCACATAGATGGTCTGCGGGTTCAGGCTGGCAGAGATGGCGGGCAGGAAAGAGCCCTGCGCGGTCTCGTCCAGCTCCTGTGCCTCGTCAAAGATCAGCAGGTCGCCGTGCTGGCCGCGTCCGCCGTTGCGGGTGCGTGCCAGAAACTTGATGCGGGCACCGCTTTTCAGGATGATCTGCTCCCGCCCGAGGGCGGTGCGGATCTCCTCCACATACCGCCGTATCCGCGCACCCTCAAAGAAGGCACGCATCTCCTCAAAGGTCTCGGTGGCGGTCTTTTGCAGGTGGGCGGTGTAGATGACCGTTTCGTTGAACAGCAGCATCCCGGCCTCGGCGCGTCCCTGCACCAGCAGGCTCTTGCCGTTCTGCCGGGGTACGCTGCCGCCCGCTGTGGGCGCTGCCCACTTACCAGAAGGGGTGCGCCCCATCCAGTCCTCCAGCACGTCACTCTGCCACGGGTCCGGGATGGTACCACCTGCCCGCAGGATGCGCACGGCATCGCCGCCGTCAGTGCTCTGGTACGCCGGAGCGATACGTTCGGACGGCTCCTGACTTCCCATCCTGCTGCCGCTGCGCGAGGATCGCGGCGATTTCGTCGTCATTGCTGGGTGCTCCCTCCATTTCCTCGATCTCCCGGATGGTGTCACGGTACTGCTTGGCCAGCTGGGGCAATAGCCGGGTGTCCTCGCAACTGTCGATATTCTTGGCCAGCACCAGCGCAAGCCGCTTGAGCTGCTCCAGACGGCTGCCGCTGGCGGTGATGCTTTTCATGGTTGCCATGTCTGGACGCCCCTTTCAAAAAACTTCCTGTGTGTAAATCGGCGCTGGACAGCGCGGAGTCGCCGAGGGCAAGGGGAGGGGGACCCTCCCCACCCTACCACTCGCCGTCGCTGACCTGCGGAATGCGGCTCGGTTTTGCCCCTTTTTTGCCGTTTTTTGGGCTGTTTTGCCCGGTTTTGTTGCCTTTTTGCGCATTGCAGAAATAATGCGCTGCTTGCAGGTTCGTCCAGTCCTCAGCCGCTGCCCGCGCCGAGGGATACCCGAACTGCCGCCATTTGGATACGGGCCGGATCTCGTCCACCACAAAGGAGAGCGGATGCTGCGCGTCTGAAGGCTCATCGTAATGAATAGGACCGAAACGCCCATGACAGATGCCGCATTCGCAGCCCATTGCCCGCAGCCGCTCCCGATGCTTGCGCCGCAGGTTGCCGTTGGCATAGCGCGGGTTCGTCATGGTGCAAGCCTCCTTTGGCAGCGTTGCGGCTACAGTGTGCAGCCCCTCACAGTCCGCTGTACTGTGCGCACCCCGGGGCATTTGCAGGGGGCGGCACTTGCGGGAGGAGTAGGGTATAAAAAGACCCCGGGGGTGTTTTACAAGCCCGGGGGTATAAAATAAGCCGTTGGCCGGATTTGAACCAGCACCACAAGAGTTTCAATCCGTCCGGGGACAGGCCGGACAGGGCCGCTCTTGCGTATCGTCAATGTGACCCGCCTTAAATGGGCGGCGCTCTGCTTGAGCTACAACGGCATAGGATGGAGTGCGCAGCTGCCAGCAGTGGCAGCTTACTGGGTAGGATGGTGACAAAGGAACCCGCTTGGCGATACGCTGCCACGCACTCCGGGATGATGCTGCAATGACTCCCATGTATACCCAGTGACCCCGCCGGGGTGTTGTTCTCAACAGTGCCACGGATACCAAAACATAAATTGCCCAGCTGGTACATTCAGGCTGTTGGTCGGTAAGGTGTTCCCCTGTCGCAGCCGGGCAATACAAAAGCCGCAGGGCGTTGGATGTTGTCCAGCTCCTTGCGGCTTTCGCAGTCTAATAATATCACAGGCAA